>ENA-OQVM01001075-OQVM01001075.1-marine-metagenome-genome-assembly--contig:-NODE-1075-length-38052-cov-4.505517_pt1 | contig 38052 bp, 32 predicted proteins | sample MGYA00237776_ERZ505498 | MGnify/ENA primary metagenome ERZ505498 (study PRJEB26159, sample SAMN06265151) | marine metagenome | isolation source: Helgoland LTER site | place: Germany:Helgoland, sampling...
ATTTGAGGAATAGCATCTTTATAGATATTACGGCTTCGGCAGTGGTTGCTGAGATATATGAGAAGGTACTAAGAGAAAGTGTTTCAGTAGTCACGCCCAATAAAATTGCTGCTACGAGAGAATATAAGCATTATTCATTATTGAAGAGTTTAGCCAAAAAGCATAAAGCTCAGTTTTTGTTTGAAACCAATGTGGGCGCCGGTTTACCCGTTCTTTCTACCTTGAGTGATTTGGTAAAAAGTGGCGATCAAATCATCAAAATCGAAGCTGTACTTTCGGGAACGTTAAATTTTATTTTTAATAATTATGATGCAAATAGGCCCTTTGTTGAGGTAGTGAAATTGGCTAAAAAGGAAGGTTATACGGAACCTGATCCTCGTTTAGATTTATCGGGAGAAGATGTCATGCGAAAAATTTTGATATTGGCTCGTGAAAGTGGTTATCAATTTGATATGGATGAGGTGATGGGCAATAGTTTTCTTCCTGAAAGTTGTCAGACATCTGAAAATGAAGCTGATTTTTATTTAAAGTTAGCAGCTGATGAAGCCCATTTTTCAAAACTTTATCAAGAGGCGCAATCAAAGGGATGTAAATTGAGATATGTAGCGTCTTTTGAGGATCAAAAATTAACCACAGGTTTGTCTCATATAGGAATGGATCATCCCTTTTATCAGCTGGAAGGAAAAGATAATATTGTGTTGTTTTATACCCATCGCTATCCAGAACAACCCTTGGTGGTGAAGGGTGCTGGAGCCGGCGCAGCAGTAACAGCATCTGGGATATTTGCTGATGTTATGCGAGTAGCCCATGCACAACAGTAAATTATGAGGGAATCAATTAAAGTTTTTGCACCGGCCACGGTTGCCAATGTAGGTTGTGGTTACGATGTTTTGGGATTTGCTTTGGAGGGCTATGGGGATGAATTGATTCTGACACGACGTCCCGATGATCGGTTGGTGATTGCTTCTATAGAAGGCGTGCAGGGATTACCCTTAGATCCCCTAAAGAATGTGTCTACAGTAGCTATAAAAGCATTGTTGACAGATTTAGATCTGAATCAAGGATTTGATTTAAGAATAAAAAAAAATATAGCAGCAGGAAGTGGCTTGGGCTCGAGTGCCTCCAGTGCCGCCGCCGCGGTATATGCTGCAAATGAAATCTTGGGAAGACCTAAAAGTCAACTTGAACTCATAAATTATGCTATGGCAGGTGAAAAATTAGCATCCACCAAAGCACATGCCGATAATGTGGCACCTAGTATTTTAGGGGGGTTTACAGCGGTAAGAAGTTATGAACCGCTAGATGTTTTTAATATTTCTTATCCAGAAAGTTTAAAAGTGGTTGTTATATTTCCTCAAATTGAGATTAAGACCAGTGATGCTAAAAAAATTCTAAGAGATGAAGTCAAATTGACTGATGCTGTGAAACAATGGGGCAATATGGCAGGATTGATTTCAGGTCTTATTGAGCATGATTTTGAACGTATTGGGAAGTCATTGCAAGATGTCATTGTTGAGCCGGTGAGAAGTATTTTAATACCGTTTTACCATCAAATGAAAACGTTGGCTTTAGAGAAAGGAGCTTTAGGGTTCAGTATATCAGGATCTGGACCCAGTATGTTCTGCTTTATCAAAGAGGCTGATGCTTCTGGTAGAATAATTGATGCTGCCCGAGTACTTTATGGAGCGCATGAAATTGAGGTCATTTCTTTTGTTTCAGGGATCAATAAACAAGGTGCAAAAATCATTGAATAGTATGAAATTCCATTCAACCAAAAACAAATTATATCAAGTCAGTTTTGAGGAGGCGGTATTCAAAAGCTTACCCCCAGATAATGGTCTTTTCTATCCAAATGCCTTGCCTAAATTAGAAGCTTATTGGCTAGAAAATCTCAAAGGGATGTCCAAAACTGAAATTGGAGTCAAAATAGCTTCTCAATTTATTGAAGATGAGATTCCTGCAGATCGCCTGGAAAAAATTATTGAGGAGACCATAGACTTTGATATACCCCTTAAAAAGGTAAGTAACCAAATAGCAGCATTAGAACTATTTCATGGACCTACTTGGGCCTTTAAGGATGTAGGTGCGAGATTTTTGTCTCGATGTATGGCTTATTTTATCGAGCAGTCCAATCGTGAAATTACGATATTAGTGGCCACTTCTGGTGATACGGGAGGCGCTGTTGCAGCTGGATTTTTTGGAATACCAGGGATACAAGTGAAGATTTTATATCCCAAAGGAAAAGTAAGTGAGATTCAAAGAAAACAGTTGACTACTTGGGGAGGTAATATTACGGCTTATGAGGTAGCTGGAACTTTTGATGATTGCCAAAGATTGGTCAAGCAATCATTCCTTGATGATGATTTAAATAAGGCAATGAGTTTATCATCGGCCAATTCTATTAATATAGCCAGACTGATTCCTCAATCATTTTATTATTTCTATGCCATTCAGCAGTCTGAATCAGCCCATAATGTAATCAGCGTACCTTCAGGAAATTATGGAAATCTGACCGCAGGTTTGTGGGCTTGGTCCATGGGGTTACCGATAGACAGATTCATAGCTGCTTCAAATGAAAATCATGTGGTGCCAGAATACCTTCGTACAGGTGTTTATACGCCTACCCCTTCTGTTCAAACCTATGCCAATGCCATGGATGTTGGTGCGCCAAGTAATTTTGTAAGAATGCTCGAATTGTTTGGGAGTAATCATGTCAAAATGACGCAACACATTTCTGGATTCAAATTAGGAGATGCTGACATCTTAAAAACCATGATCAGTTGCCAAGAGGAGCATAATTATCTTTTAGATCCTCATGGTGCCATTGGCTATCAAGCGTTATTGAATAGTCTAAGTGATCATGAACAGGGTATATTTTTAGAGACGGCACATCCAGTTAAGTTTCTCGATGTTGTCGATAAAGCATTTAAAAGTCGGCAGGATTTTTCAGAAAAAATAAATTCTTTTGAAGGTAAAAAGGAAGCTTTTCAAGCTCTTCCAATTGATTTTGAATCCTTCAAAGAAGCTTTAATGGCTTAATTTCACTCATGAATTAAAACCTTATTTAGCTTTGTCCCAAGCGATGAATCCACCCTTGAGGTTATAAAGGTCTTTGAATTCATTTTTAGCCATTATTTGGCAAGCCCGAGCACTTCTTAATCCACTACGGCAGTATATCACATAGGTCTTTGTGCGATCTAACTCTTTTATTTTAGCAGTAAAAGAAGATTCCATCACGTTGATATGGATGGATTTTGGAATGATGCCTGACGAAAGTTCACCTATGTTTCGGACATCTATCACAACGAGGTTATTATCGTTTTGGAGTGCTTCAAATTCTGTAATATTTATGGATTGGTACTTTTTTTTAAAAAATGAGAACATAAGTTTTTGAGTTTTTACATAAAAAGCCCAGTAACAATTTAGCTGATTTTCAGAAAAGAATGATCTTGCCTTAGGATTTTTTTAAAATAGTAATGACCTTCAGTTAATAGGTCCCCCCCCCTTTTTTTTTTATTTTATCCAATAGACCTAGCCTTTAAAGCTTTAACCTTTTTTCTTTTTATGAAGATCTGCTCAAGAATTACCGTTGATTAGATTGCAATTTTATCCATATCTATTATTGTGGCTTTAATTTTATATTTAGTTATTTTTACGATTTATTTTCATTATTTAAATGCGGATCAAGGGTTTTATTGTGTATGTTTATTTTTCGTATTGGTATGATTTAAAGGCATTAAACAAGCCGGGATTCTTAATCCCCCCATAAGAAATTTTGTTAAGAGCCTCAGACTCTCTATCTTGATATTCTAAAGAGATTACATATCGTAAGACAAAAGCTCACAAATTCGCCATTCTTAAGAAATATTCAGCCTTGGGTATTTTTTCCATCTGCTTTTCTGATTATCTTTTTTGTCATTTTGACACTTTTGTTACAAGGATCTGTAGGTAGCTTTTTCGAATCAGTTCAAACCTATATTTCTGTCAAATTTGGATGGCTCTATGTATTGGCAGTAAATATCATCTTGGTATTCTGTTTGTACCTGGGGTTAAGTCGTTTCAAAAATATTAGATTAGGAGGTCCCGATGCCCAACCGGAATTCAGCACTTGGGCCTGGTTGAGTATGTTGTTCAATGCGGGCATTGGCTTGGTACTCATGTTTTATAGTGTCGCCGAACCCATGATACACTTTTCTAATCCTCCTTATGGAGCAGGTGAAACTTTGTTAGCAGCCAAAAATGCACTGAATATATCTTATTTGCATTGGGGACTGCACGGTTGGTCTATTTATGCATTGATGGGTTTGTCAATGGCATTTTTTAGATATAATAAGGGACTTCCACTGGGTGTGAGATGGGTGCTTTACCCTTTACTTGGAGATCATTTGAAAGGGCCTATAGGTCACATTATAGATGTTATAGCTGTAGTATCCACCATGTTCGGTTTGGCCACTACATTAGGTTTAGGTATTCAGCACATCAATGCAGGAATGCATTACCTTTTTAATTTTGAAGAGAGTGTCAACTTACAGGTAACTTTAATTTTGATCATTACCTTAGGCGCGACCTTATCTGTTGTCTCAGGTTTGCATAAGGGTATACAGCTTTTAAGTAAAATGGCCTCGGTTATGGCCATCATACTTATGGGATTTATGCTCGTGGTGGGTCCCACCTCCTTCATTCTTGGATCAACGGTACAAAGCACGGGCTATTATCTCCAAAATCTCATAGCTACAAGCACATGGATGGAAGTCAATACGGAAAGTCGATGGATGGATAGCTGGACTTTTTTTTACTGGGGATGGTGGTTTGCTTGGGCACCTTTTGTAGGATTATTTGTGGCTAGAATATCTAAAGGTCGTACCATTAAAGAATTTTTAATTGGTGTGGTGATCGCTCCAACGCTGGCAACCATAGTTTGGATATCTATTTTTGGAAGTACCTCCTTACACATTGAAATTTTTGGCTCAGGGGGTATGACTGAGGCTGTAAATCAGGACATAACTACGGCTTTATTTAAACTTCTAGAGCATTTTCCATTGCCATATTTAAGTATCTTATTTGTGGTGATTGCAGGCGTTATTTTCTTTATCACCTCCTCTGATAGTGGTTCTTTAGTGATTGACTTTATTACTAGTGGAGGTCAAGAAAACACACCTGTTCAATTACGTATTTTTTGGGCATTATTAGAAGGGGCTGTCGCTGCAGTCCTGCTTTGGGGAGGTGGTCTCATCGCTTTACAAACCGGATCTTTGGTGACTGGGCTTCCGGTTTGTTTACTCATGCTTGTGGTTTGTTACGCGATATTAAAAGCGTTGCGAACGTATGAAGCAGAGACCAATAAAGGCGCTAATCCTTAGCTGCATGACGGCCTTTTTTGTAGTAAGGCATTTTTGTGGGGGTTAAAGTTTTATTCCCTAAGATAAGGTCTGCTGCTTTTTCAGCAACCATTAATACAGGGGCATAGATATTGCCATTGGTCACATAAGGAAAAACAGAGGCATCTACTACGCGAAGGTTCTCTATGCCATGAACCCTTAAGGTGTCGGGATCTGTGACAGATAGGGCATCTGTACCCATCTTACAAGTAGAACTAGGATGGTAGGCACTTTCACCTTCTCTAGCGATAAAATCTAGTATTTCTTCATCTGTTTGAACAGTTGGGCCGGGTGACAACTCTTCACCCATCAACATACTCATGGCTTGAGTCTCGATGATTTTTCTTGACAAACGAAGGGCTTCACACCATTCTTTTCTTTCATTTTCTGTAGAAAGATAGTTGAATAAAATACTAGGGTATTCAAGCGGATCAGCAGATTTTATTTGTATTCGACCCCTTACATCTGTGCCCATAGGCCCCACATGTAATTGGAAACCGTGGCCCTCACTTGGGGCAGTACCGTCATATCGAATGGCCAACGGTAGAAAATGAAATTGGAGATTAGGGTAGGCTACTTGGTCATTACTGCGAATAAAACCTCCCGCTTCAAAATGATTAGTGGCGCCTATTCCTTTTTTTCTGAAGAGCCAATCAAATCCGATTTTTGGTGCACGCCATGGATTCAAAGCAGGGTATAAGCTCACGGGTTTTTTACAGGCCCATTGTACATATACTTCTAAATGATCTTGGAGATTTTCCCCAACTCCAGGAAGATCTTTTACGACCGGTATACCCAGTTTTTTTAAATGATCTGCACGACCAATTCCTGATAGTTGAAGCAGTTGAGGTGAATTGATCGCACCTCCACAGCATATGATTTCTTTAGCAAAGACCTTTTTTATTTTTTTACCTTTTTTGAATGTGACACCGATGGCTTTTTTACCGTCAAATAAGATGCGCAAGGCCATGGCTTGTGTAATGACCGTCAAATTTTCACGATGTTTAACTGGATGGATATAGGCGCGTGCGGCGTTGAGCCTACGTGAATTATAGATGGTTTGATCAAACCGTCCAAAGCCCTCTTGTTGAAATCCATTTACGTCATCAGTCAAGGGATAACGGGCTTCTTGAACAGATTTAAAGAAAGCATCAAATAAGGGATTTTCGCAAGTAGGAGTAGTAAGTTTTAAATTACCTTGATCTCCTCGATAATCATCACCGCCCATCAAGCGGTCCTCAACTTTTTTGAAATAGGGCAAACAATGTGCATAGTCCCAATGCTCAAGTCCTTTGTCTCCGGCCCATTTTTCGTAGTCCATGGCATTTCCTCGGATCCAAATCATTCCATTGATACAACTCGATCCTCCCAATACTTTCCCTCTAGGTTGCGCGATTTTACGATCATACATAAACGGTTCAGGATCGGATGTATAACCCCAATTATAATTATTACCTGTGAGTAGATAAGTAAGTGCTGCGGGCATATGTATTCGGAAATCCCATTTGTAATCGGGCCTTCCTGCTTCTAGTACCAGCACCTCATTGGAAGGGTCTTTACTTAATCGATTGGCCAGCACTGCCCCTGCGGAGCCACCACCGATAATGATGTAATGGTAAGACATAGAATTATATGAGTTTTTTTTAAGATTAGCTATAAATAAGTAGAAGTTCAGTGATTCGCTTAAATATTATCGTTGAGGAGATGAATTATCAGTAAATGAGCAGATCAATCGAAATCCCATCATATTTAAGGTGGACTTAACATTGCTTTTACGTTAGTTTTTAAATGATCATTAGGAAATTTGGTTTACAGCCATAGGAACTTCAGTTTCTTTAATACTGCGGATGCCTCCTTCAATATCAATCAACTGATGATAGCCCCTTGATTTGAGTATAGAATTAAATATCATAGAGCGATAGCCTCCAAGACAGTGGATATGATATTCGGTTTGTTTATCTAGTAATTCCAGATGATTATTAATGAAGTCTAATGGAATGTTTTGAGCACCATTGATTTGTTCTGCTTGGAATTCGCCAGGTTTACGAACATCTATTACATTTAGGGACTTCTTTGAGTATTGCTTTGAGAATGTTTCTGCTGAAATTGAAGTGATGGTTTCCACATCTTTACCCGCATGAACCCAAGCAGTAAACCCTCCTTCAAGATAGCCTAATGTATGATCATAGCCCACCCTTGACAGTCGGGTGACGACCTCTTTTTCCATCCCTTTACTTGCAATGAAAACAATAGGCTGATTCAAGTCATTTATCAAAGCACCTACCCAGGGGGCAAAACTTCCCGTGATGCCTATAAAAATGGCGTTGGGTATATGGCCTTGAGCAAATTCCTCTGGTTCTCGCGTATCTAATACAAGTGCATTTTCATGTTCGACCAATGATTCAAAGAGCCCTACATCCAATGCAACCATTCCTTGTTTTAATACCCCATCGATACTTTTAATTCCTGATTTATTTAATTGTGCATTTTTTGCAAAATACTGGGGTGGAGGTAGGATGCCCTCAGTAACTTCTTTGATAAATTCTGCTTTGGTCATGTCAGCCCTTAAGGCATAATTTGTCCTCTTTTGATTTCCTAAAAGATCTTGTGTTTCATTGCTCATGTTTTTTCCGCAGGCAGATCCTGCACCATGAGCAGGATAAATGATGATATCGTCAGGCAACGGCATTATTTTATTTCGAAGACTTTCATAGAGCATCCCGGCTAAATCTTCTTTGGTAAAGGAGGTTTTTATGGCCAGATCAGGGCGTCCAACATCTCCAATAAATAAAGTATCACCAGTAAACAATGCATGGGCCTTGCCTTCTTCATTCCTTAGTAAATAGCAAGTACTTTCTAGGGTATGACCTGGAGTATGTAAGGCTTGTAAGGTTACTTTTCCTACATTGAAAACTTGATGATCTGTGGCCATAATGATGTCATAATCTGTATGAGCTTCAGGACCATAGACTATTTCAGCTCCTGATTTATTTGCTAGATCTAGATGACCCGATAAAAAATCTGCATGAAAATGAGTTTCAAAAATATACTTAATTTTCGATTTTTCTTTTTTCACTTTCTCTAAATAAGGGTCAATTTCTCTTAATGGATCAATAATTGCCACCTCACCCTTACTTTCTACGTAGTAGGCCCCTTGCGCCAGACATCCTGTATAGATTTGTTCAATTTTCATATCATTTTATTAATTTCTTCGGGACTAATTACCTTCTTTTCTTAAGAACTCAATCGCTGCCGTTGAATCTTTAAAAAGAGTTTTTTCCATAGGTCCAGTAATCATTTTTTTTACAGTAAAGAAACGCACAATGACATGGGGGAGCCCAGCGGTACCCACCATCAAAGCAGTTGTGATCATAAAGACATCGAGAGTGGATTTGCTTCCATTGGTATAAGTGTGAAAACCGAGTTCACGATGGAGCCCGTCGAGTTTCTCCAGTAAATAGATTCCCTCATGATTGGTGGCACCAAAGCCAATTTGGGGAATCACCCAGCCTGTGCTGAGGAAGGAGATAAAGATGGCCGGAATCAAGAAGGCAAAAATCAGTACACAATATTGGGCTACTTGGGTGTAAGTGATGCCTTTCATGCCGCCCAGAACAGCGTAAAATAAAACAATGGCCATGCCAATGTATACTCCAGTGTTAATGTCGACCTCGAGATAGCGCGAGAAGACAACGCCCACACCCCTCATTTGACCCGCGATATAGGTAAAGGAAACAAGGAGGGCGCAAAAAACGGCCACCAAACGCGCCGTAGAAGAATAATAGCGATCGCCAATAAAGTCCGGAACAGTGAACTTACCGAATTTGCGTAAATAAGGGGCGAGGAGCAGAGCAAGCAGCACATAGCCCCCAGTCCAGCCCATCAAATAAACCGAACCGTCATAGCCACTAAAGGAAATGATCCCCGCCATGGAAATAAAGGAAGCGGCCGACATCCAGTCGGCCGCTGTGGCCATGCCATTGGCAATGGGGTGCACGCCACCACCGGCCACATAGAATTCTTTGGTTGACCCGGCGCGGGACCAAAAAGCAATGCCAACATAAAGTGCAAAACTGAGGCCTACCAAAAGCCATATCCATGTTTGTAGTTCCATTAGTCTTCTGTTGTGTACTGTTTATCTAATTTGTTCATCAAGTATATGTAAACGAAAATCAACACCACAAAAACATAGATGGCACCTTGTTGTGCAAACCAAAAGCCCAAAGGGAAGCCACCTATTTGAATACTGTTGAGGGTGTCGACCAAGAGAATGCCAAAGCCAAAGGATACGGTAAACCAAATGGTTAGTAGAATGACTACATAGCGGAGGTTCTTTCGCCAATATTCGTTCGCATTGATTTTGTTTTCCATGAATGTTTTTTTTTTGATATCCTGAAATTACAAAACTTTTGGTTAACCGTTAAGCATGTTTTTTTATGCTCAAAATACCGATAAAGGCTATCATGTTGAGGATTAGGCCCACAAGGCTCAAGGTGCCAGCGATAAAATGCATTTTTAGCTCAGTTGCATACGAAACGAGATACAAGGAAGCGAGTAAAAGAAAGAGACTGAATAGGTAGAGTAGAGTGTAGGTTTTTATTGGGTGAAATTTAGGAGAACGTAATATACGGAAATAGATGTAATAATTTTCCACCTTAAAATTTTAAAGAGTAGTGTATAATTGATGAATTTTCCCTTGTCCATCAGGCATTTAGGCTTATATTTGCACACTCTTTTGATTTGTCAGGGCAGGGAGTAAACAAAACAATCACAAACAACTTCTGTTGTTTTTCAATTTAAGTCCTGTGATACAGCAGAATACAAAACCATTTTTTTAGCTATGGCTGAAGAAACTACACCACAAGCAGCGCCAGAGCAAGATGCTCCACAAGCTGCTGAAACTCCACAAGTTCAAGAAGAAACCCAAGAAACGGCTGCAGCGCCAACGGCGAACAATGCAGAAGACTTTTTGGCAGACTTTAACTGGCACCACTACGAAGAAGGCATTGACGTCATTGAAGACAAGCAATTGGCTGAATTCGAAGAATTGGTTGGCAAAAACTTTGTGGACACCGCAGACGATGATGTTATTGAAGGAACAGTTGTACACATGACTGATCGTGAGGCAATCATCGATATTAACGCAAAATCAGAAGGAGTAATTTCCTTGAACGAATTCCGTTACAACCCAGGCCTAAAAGAAGGCGACAAGGTTGAGGTAATCGTTGATATCCGCGAAGACCGTACAGGTCAGTTGATTTTATCGCACCGTAAGGCACGTGTAATCAAAGCATGGGATCGTGTAAATAACGCACATGACAGTGGCGAAATCGTTAACGGTTTTGTGAAATGTCGTACCAAAGGAGGAATGATTGTCGATGTATTCGGTATTGAAGCTTTCTTACCTGGTTCACAAATTGACGTTAAGCCAATCCGTGACTACGATCAGTATGTAAACAAAACAATGGAATTCAAGGTAGTGAAAATCAACCATGAATTTAAAAACGTTGTTGTTTCGCACAAAGCATTGATCGAAGCAGATATCGAAGAACAGAAAAAAGAAATCATTGGTCAACTAGAAAAAGGACAAGTACTCGAGGGTACAGTGAAAAACATCACCTCTTATGGTGTGTTTATCGACCTTGGAGGAGTAGACGGATTGATCCACATTACCGACCTTTCTTGGAGTCGTATCAACCACCCAAGCGAAATCTTGGAATTGGATCAGAAATTGAACGTTGTTATTCTTGATTTTGATGATAACAAATCACGTATCCAACTTGGATTGAAGCAATTGAGCGATCACCCATGGGAGAAGCTTGGTGATACCATCAAAGAAGGTGAGAAAGTAAAAGGAAAAGTAGTTGTGATCGCAGATTACGGTGCTTTTGTTGAAATCGAAGACGGTGTTGAAGGATTGATTCACGTTTCCGAAATGTCTTGGTCAACGCACTTGCGTTCTGCACAAGACTTCGTAAATGTTGGAGACGAGCTAGAAGCTCAGATCTTGACCATCGATAGAGAAAGTCGTAAAATGTCTTTAGGGATCAAGCAATTATCGCAAGACCCATGGACAGACATTACCACCAAATATCCTGTTGGTTCTAAGCACCAAGGAATCGTTCGTAACTTCACTAACTTCGGTGTATTCATCGAATTGGAAGAAGGAATCGACGGTTTAGTATACATTTCTGATCTTTCTTGGACCAAGAAAGTGAAGCACCCATCTGAAGTATTAACCGTTGGCGATACCATCGATGTTGTTGTACTTGAATTGGATGTTGATGGACGTAAACTAAGTTTAGGACACAAACAAACACAAGATAATCCTTGGGACAAATACGCTACAGAATTCGCTGAAGGAACAGTTCACAATGCTGCCCTAACAGAGATGGTAGATAAAGGTGCAACCATTAGCTTTAACGAAGATATCGTTGCTTTTGTACCTTCACGTCACTTGGAGAAAGAAGACGGTTCTAAAGTTGGTTTAGGCGAAGCAATTGATTTCAAAATCATTGAATTCAATAAAGACTTCAAACGTGTTGTTGCATCGCATACAGCAATTTTCAGAGAAGAAGAGCGTAAAAACATTCGCACTGCTACAAAGAAAATGCAAGCTGATAATGCTGAGAAAACAACTCTTGGAGATTTAGATGCCTTGGCTAGCTTGAAAGAGCAAATGGACAAGAAATAAATTTCTTGCCTCTTTTTAAAGACAACCCGCTGTTTACAGCGGGTTTTTTTTTGGAATGAACCGAATCCCACGTGAAAAAGTTCTATTTTTGTAGAAAGTTATCTTATGCAGCCTAAGCTTTTACTCAATGCACATCAAATCGATATTCTACTGCATCGTTTGGCTTGTCAGTTAATTGAAAATCACTTAGACTTTTCCAATTGTGTTCTCATTGGCTTGCAGCCTCGCGGAGTAAATGTTCTCAATCGACTGACCCACCTGCTCACGACGGTATATAAAGTCTCTGCTTTGCAAAGTGGAAAACTTGACATCACATTTTTTCGCGATGATTTTCGCCGAAGTGACAAACCCCATGCCGCTAGTTCTACGGATATGAATATTCCCATTGAAGGAAGGGACATTGTTTTTATTGATGATGTCTTGTATACCGGTAGAAGTATTCGTGCTGCATTGACCGCTATTGAGTCTTATGGACGCCCAAACAGCATAGAATTATTGACATTAATTGACCGTCGTTTTAGCCGTGATTTGCCCATCCAGCCCGATTATGTTGGCCGACAAGTAGATGCGCTTCAAAATGATAAAGTAACGGTAGAGTGGAGTGAAACCCACACAGATGACGCCGTGTTTTTATTGAAAGACCATATATGAAAGAACTAAGTGTTGATCATTTATTGGGCATAAAATACCTCAAAGAAGACGACTTGCATTTGATCTTCGAAACAGCAGATCATTTTAAAGAAGTGATCAATCGTCCCATCAAAAAGGTACCTAGTCTCCGTGATGTAACCATTGCCAATTTATTTTTTGAAAACTCTACACGAACAAAGCTATCCTTTGAGTTAGCGGAAAAACGATTAAGCGCAGATATTATCAATTTCTCTGCTGCACAATCTTCGGTTAAAAAAGGAGAAACCCTTATCGATACGGTCAATAATATTTTGGCCATGAAGGTTGATATGGTCGTGATGCGTCACCCCAACCCCGGAGCTGCAGAATTCCTTTCCAAGAATGTAGATGCCTGTATTGTTAATGCTGGTGATGGCACCCACGAACACCCTACCCAAGCCTTATTGGATGCCTATTCCATTCGGGAGAGATTTGGCGAAGTTGCCGGAAAACGTATTGTCATTGTCGGCGATATTTTACACTCCCGCGTAGCCTTATCCAATATTTTTGCCCTCAATATGCTAGGGGCAGAGGTGAAGGTCTGCGGACCAAAAAGCCTCCTGCCAAAGCACATAGAATCCTTAGGGGTAACCGTTGAACCCGATTTTAAAAAAGCATTGCGTTGGTGCGATGCGGTCAATATGCTACGTGTCCAAAACGAACGGATGGACAAAAGTCATTTTCCTTCTATACGCGAGTACACGCAATTATATGGATTGACCCTTCCGCTCTTAAAAAGCTTGCGTAAGAAAATCGTTGTTTTGCATCCAGGCCCAATGAACAGAGGGGTTGAGATTAGTTCTGATGTTGCCGATTCTGATCAGGCCATTATTCTGGATCAAGTAGAAAATGGCGTAGCCATCCGTATGGCAGTCATTTATTTACTTGCCGCTAAACTCATCAAACCAGAAGATTAATGGGGGATTTTAATGCACCAATACATACAGTCAGCCTCGGAAATTCATTGCACCAAAAAGAGATTCTCCTGCTTTCAGATCACGATTTAATCTTAGATGCTTTGAACAGTTCTTTTACGCCCGAATTCATTGTAGACTTGACTGTTCTAATGACAGAATTAACCTCAGAAGACCATTCGCGTATCTTGGTTGCTTTGCCAGAACAGTACGCCAACTTGCCAGATGATTGGATTGTTGTTCCTAGCTTGAGAGAGGCAGAAGATGTTATCGAAATGGAGCGAATTGAACGTGATTTAGGCTTTTAAGATGGAATTGACAATACTTGGGTGCAATGCAGCTACCCCGCGAAAGAATGCTCAAACCACTGCTCAGCTACTCGAAATTAAGGGCCAGTTAATATTGATTGATTGTGGAGAAGGTACACAGATTCAATTGCGTAAACTCGGAATAAAATTTGCCCGCATTCAGCATATCTTTATTTCCCATTTACACGGAGATCATTTCTATGGCTTGATTGGCCTAATCAGTACTTTTCGTTTACTTGGGCGAACTGCCGATTTGCATGTTTATGGCCCAAAAGCAATAAAAGAAATCATCACCCTTCAGTTAAAGTTGGCCAAATCATGGACCGATTATAGCCTCTATTTTCATGAACTAGAAAGCGCAGAATCTGAATTGATTTTGGATCACGAAAAATTTACTGTTGAGACCCTGCCTTTGGATCACAGAGTGTATACCAATGGTTATTTGTTTAAGGAAAAAGAAGGGCCACGGAGAATTAATAAAGTTATGATAGACAAGCATGGCGTGGATGTTAGTGATATGGAAAACCTGAAGCAGGGGAAGGACATTCGCTTGGAAGATGGAACGCTCATAGCCAATGCTGAATTAACACTCTCACCTGAGTTGCCAAAATCGTATGCTTTTTGTAGTGATACAGCCTATAAATCAGATTTAGCCGCTCTTGTTGCTGGTGTAAGTTGTTTGTATCACGAAGCCACCTTTCTGGATAATCATCAAGACTTGGCAGTTAAAACAAAACACAGTACGGCAAAAGAGGCTGCACAGGTGGCGGCAGAGGCTAAGGTAGGGGAGTTGATTCTTGGACATTTCTCCTCGCGCTACTCCGATTTAAATGAATTTATTGTGCAAGCTAACACACATTTTAAAAACGTTTCTCTGGCCGAAGATGGCAAACGTTTTGTTTTTTAACAGAAAAACAGAAAGTTAGGGGCGTTTATTTCCGAAAAAAAAGGCGAAATCGTACCTTGCAAATATGAACACATCCAAAGACATTGGTCATTTGCGTAAGTCCTATGAAAAAGGAGATCTTACCGATGCATTAAAAAACACCTCTCCCATTGCTTTATTTGAAGAATGGTTCGCTGCCGCAGAAGAAAATCCTGCTTTAGAAGAAGCGAACGCCATGTCAATTGTGACGCTGGGAGAAGACTCTTTTCCTAAAGCACGTATTGTTTTACTTAAGCAGTTTAGTGCTGAAGGCTTTGTTTTTTACACCAATTACACGAGTCAGAAAGGACGCGCCATTTTAGCCTATCCAAAAGTTGGCATTACATTTTTTTGGCCCGCCCTTGAGCGTCAAGTCATCATCAAAGGTGTTGCTGAAAAAGTCAGCCCAGCACAGTCAGACGCTTATTTTTATTCTCGCCCGCTTGGCAGTCAACTGGGAGCAATTGCTTCAGATCAAAGTAGCGAGATTGACTCTCAAGAATCTTTACAAGAACGTTTAAAGTCTTTAGAAGAAGAGTATCGTTTATCCTCGCCAAAACGACCCGAGCATTGGGGCGGTTTTTTGGTTCGCCCAGAACAGATTGAATTTTGGCAAGGGCGACCCAATCGTTTGCATGATCGTTTGGAATTTTCATTAACAAATTCGCTCACTTGGGAATGTAAACGCCTTGCACCATAATATGAAAGAGCTCCTCTTTTTACGGCATGCAAAATCCTCTTGGGAACATGGAGTGACGGACCGACATCGCCCGTTGCAATCCAAAGGGATGAAAGCAATTATTTCCGTGGCTCAATATTATAAAAGCAACTTTCATTCGTTTGATTGTATGTTGTCCAGTCCGGCTAATCGCGCTTTTCATACGGCAGCAATCCTAGCACATGAAATTGATTTCCCTTTAAATAACTTTCTGTTAAGGGAGGACATCTATACTTTTGACAGCGAGAGAATTATTGCCCTGTCGAAAGAACTCGATGAACGCTGGAATAAAGTAATTCTGGTTGGACATAATCCTGCGTTTACTGAGGCAGCAAGTTATTTTTCAGCCAATGCAACCCCTGAGCTGAAAACATCTGACTCGGTTCACCTCAAGTTTGCACAAAAGAAATGGAAAGATATAGCCAAGGGAGATTCGATCTATGGTTCAAAAAAAGAAGCACAGAAAGTATGGTAAAAGATAAATTCATCAATAGAGAATTAAGCTGGCTAGATTTTAATGCCCGTGTTTTACAGGAAGCTGCCGATCCCTCTGTTCCGCTTATTGAGCGACTCCGTTTTTTGGGTATTTTTTCCAATAACTTGGATGAGTTTTTCCAAGTGCGATTTGCAACAGTTAAACGCATTGCTCAATCCGAAAAGTCCGGAAAAAAAGCCCTTGGTGGAATTGAGGCGTCAAAACTATTAGAACAAATTACAAAAGGGGTAATCAAGTTGCAAATGGCTAGCGCCAAGACCTTAGAAGAAATAGAGGAGCAACTTAAAAAAGAGAGCATTCATTTCATCAACGAAAAGGAGGTGAGTCCATTGCAAGCTGAGTTTTTAACGGATTATTTCTTGCAGAAAGTAAGCCCAGCGCTCGTTACTGTAATCCTTAAAGAGGAAGAACAAGATTTCTCTGACAACATCGCATTTTTGGCCATTAAAATGGACCTTATTTCTGAAACAGCGAATGAAAAGCTATATGCTTTTATTGAGATTCCTAAAGAGGTTGACCGTTTTGTTGTTCTCCCTTCAGAAGATGGGAAGCAATATATTATGATGTTGGATGATTTGATCCGTTATCATTTTCACTTGATTTTCAGTATGTTTAATTATTCAAGTATTGAGGGGCATATGCTAAAGATAACCCGTGATGCCGAACTTGATATTGAAGAAAATGTTGGTAAAAGTTATATAGAAAAAATCATCAATAGTGTCAAAGATCGTTTAATTGGCGACCCTGTCCGCTTGGTCTACGACAGTACGATAGCTCCAGAAACATTAAAGGTTGTCATGGAGAAATTGGGTGTTGCCACCTCTGATAGTTTAATTCCAGGTGGACGGTACCACCACCGAAGAGATTATATGAATTTCCCAAGCTTGCAGCGGAAGGAGTTGTTGTACAGTACGTTTAAGCCCTTATCCATTCGTGATTTATCGCTGAGTCAAAACATGTTGGAGGCAGTAGCGAAGAAAGATTATTTGATATATACGCCCTACCACAATTTTGCTTATGTTATCAAGTTTCTTCGAGAGGCCGCTTTAGATCCAAAGGTTAAGACAATTAAAATCACCATTTATCGCTTAGCCAAGCTTTCGCAAGTTGCTAGTTCATTGATTAATGCAGCCAAGAATGGAAAAAAGGTGGTCGTGCAAATTGAGTTGCAAGCTCGTTTTGATGAAGAGAACAACATACAAGTCGCAGAAAATTTAGAGAATGCAGGAGTTCAATTGATTTTTGGTGTTCCGGGATTAAAAGTGCACTCCAAAATTTGCGTAATTGAACGGCAAGAAGGCAAGAAACTGAAGCGCTATGGTTTCATTAGTACAGGGAATTTTAATGAAGTAACCGCCCGTATTTATACCGATTATACGTTATTTACCGCGCATCAAAAAATACTTAAAGATGTTTTAAAGGTTTTTGACTTTTTAGAGGTGAACTACAAGATCAAGAAGTACAAGCATTTAATTGTTTCCCCTCATTACACTTTTCCAACCTTACTTCGTTTAATTGATAATGAAATTATAAACAAGCAAAAAGGCAAGCAGGCACGTATCCAGCTCAAGCTAAATAACGTGACCAACAATGCGATCATCAGTAAGCTTTATGAAGCCAGTAGAGCGGGTGTACAGATCGATATGATTGTCCGTGGAGTGTGTTGTCTTATTCCTGGAGTAGAGGGGATGAGCGAAAATATTCGTGTCATAAGTATTGTGGATAAATTTTTGGAGCATCCACGGATTTATATTTTCGAAAACGACGGTTCTCCCAAAATGTATATTTCTTCTGCCGATTGGATGACTAGAAATATTGATAACCGTATTGAAGTTGCTTGCCCAATTCTGGATAAAAACTTGCAGCAAGAATTATTGGATACTTTTATGATTAGTTGGAATGACAACGTAAAAGCACGTCTTGTCAATACAGCAGATCAGAATGCTTTTGTTCAGAGCAAAGGAGAATTGATTCGTTCTCAATGGGCTACTTATGATTATTTTAGCAATAAACTTTCCGAATGAAAATAGAACGTTATGCCGCTATAGATATAGGTTCAAATGCAGTTCGGGTGCTTATCTCCAATGTAATTAGTTCAAAAATGAAATCGCCAAAGTTCATGAAGAGCTCCATGGTGCGTGTACCTATTCGTTTGGGAGAAGACTCGTTTACGGTGGGTGAAATTTCTGATAAGAACAAGAAGCGCATGGTTAAAGCCATGAAGGCTTTTAAGCACATCATGAAAATAAGTAATGTTACCTCTTATATGGCCTGTGCTACCTCGGCGCTACGTGAGGCCAACAATGCAGAAGAAGTGGTGGAACTTGTCAAGAGAACTACAGGAATTCAAATACTAATCATTGACGGGAAGCGAGAAGCTGAAATAATTTCAACCACCAATATTTTTGAATCCATCAACAAGAATAAAACCTTTTTATTTATTGATGTAGGAGGAGGAAGTACAGAGTTTTCCGTTTTGGTGAAGGGAGAGCGCATTGTATCAAAATCTTTTAAGGTGGGTACTGTGCGCATGATTAACAACATGGTGAGCGACAAAATATGGGTTGAAATTCAACGTTGGATTGAGCAAAACACAAAAGGATACACTAAGTTGTCTCTCTTAGGATCGGGTGGAAATATCAATAAATTATTCAAAATTGCTGGAATAAAAGAAGGGAGACCATTGAGTTTTATCAAGCTTAATACGCTGTATAGCGAACTTAACCAGTTAACCTATGAAGAGCGAATTGTTCAATGGGAGTTGAATCCAGATCGCTCGGATGTAATTATACCAGCAACACAGATATACCTTAAGGCGCTCCAATGGAGCGGCGCTTCAGAAATATACGTCCCAAAAATTGGATTAGCCGATGGTATGATTAAAGTGCTTTATGCTGAGAATAAAAACCTTTAGCCTGATTTTTTACCGCTCGAATAATTAAAGATCTAAATCCAGTTCTTGTCGGAGTTTTCCCAATATGGGATTGATTTCGATCAATTGCTGGTACTTCTCTTCTGGGGTGTAAATAAACTTTTTCTCTCCAGATTCCTTTACAATAACGTTTATAACAATCGAGAAGTTATTCAATGCCTTGCGTAAAAATGGAAGGAAATACACAAATTCACGTTCCATTTCCACTTTGTTTAGTGAAGAAGGAACCGCATATTCAAGGGTGGTGTTGTTTATTATTCTGGGCGTGCTCAACTGAAATAAGGAAGCGAGATTTTGCTCTCGTTTGTCTGTTTTTTCTTGCTGATAGATTTTCCAATGCACTTCTAGGTCTTCTTGTGTAAAGGCATCATTGGGTAAATCAAGCTTGGTCTCGGTTGGTTTTTGTTGCTGCCCCCATTCTTTTTTTCGTTGAATACTTGCAATTGAAAGTGAAGATATCTGTTTTCCTTCTCTGGGTTGGATGTCTATCTTGGGCTTGACTATTGATGGCGGAGGAGAGGGGTCGCTCGTCTTTTCTTCAGCTAGATTTGAGGTAGTTTTATTTCCTTGTTCTTCGTTATAGGCAGGTCTTTTTTCCGCAACAACATTTGTCTTTTCTGATAGCTGAGAAGGGTAATCAATTGGTTTTTTCTGAAGAAAGAAGGAGGTGGGTATTAAGCTTCCTTTTTTTTTTCTCCATTAAAATGGAGGGAAGCAACTTGCATGAGGCAGAGTTCAATGTGCAGGCGTTTGTTTTGTGAATTTTTATAATTCAATTCACAGTTGTTAGCCAGTTCAATGGCTTCTGCCAGCCAGGACAACTCTACTTGGGTAGATTGTTCGGCATATTGTTGTTGGAGACGTTCCCCTATTTCAAGAAGGCTAACGGTTTTGGGGTCTTTTGAAAGGTATAAATCACGAAAATGAGCAGCTAATCCACTGATAAACTGTTGCCCATCAAAGCCTTTTTGTACAATTTCATTGTATTGAATCAGCGCATCAGGAATGGCGTGATCAATAAGCTTTTTTGTCAGAGATAAGTAAGCAGAATGATCGAGAATATTCAAGTTTTCGGCAACCGCAGCAACGGTTAAATTCTTGTTGCAAAAACTACTCATTCGATCAAATATGGACAAGGCATCTCGCATTGCGCCATCGGCTTTTTGCCCAATGAGGTAAAGCGCTTCTTCTTCAAATTCAACCTGTTGTTCTTTGGCAATACCTTCTAGATACACCTGTATGTCTTTAGGCGTAATGCGTTTGAATTCAAAAATTTGACAACGGGATAAAATCGTTGGAATGATTTTGTGTTTTTCGGTTGTCGCAAGGATGAAGATAACGTGTTTTGGCGGCTCTTCCAGTGTTTTTAAAAAGGCGTTGAAGGCTGCTGTGGAGAGCATGTGTACCTCATCAATGATATATACTTTATGCGTTCCTGTTTGTGGTGGTATCCTTACTTGATCGTTTAGCTTTCGGATGTCGTCAACAGAGTTGTTGGAGGCTGCATCGAGTTCAAAAATATTGAAAGCGAAGTCTTGATCAATATCCGTTTCACCAGTGCTGTTTATTTTTTTGGCTAAAATGCGCGCGCAAGTAGTTTTGCCAACTCCACGAGGACCACAAAATAAAAGTGCTTGTGGTAGTTGATCTTTGCTAATTGCATTCTCAAGGGTTTGTGTAATAGCTTGTTGTCCAACAACATCAGTAAAGTGTTGAGGACGGTATTTTAGCGCAGATACAACAAAAGTTTCCATTGATTCAAATGTAGAAAAACCGATTGGGAATTCCTCGTTATCGTCGGGATTAGCTTCAAAAATTATTAACAATAGTGTACCTTTGCAGCAAGCAGGTCTCTTATCGCTGCTCGCCTTGCGCGAGGAGAGGAAAGTCCGGACACCACAGGGCAGTATAGCGGGTAACACCCGTCATTCGTTTCGGCGAATAGGACAAGTGCAGCAGAAAGTATGTACAGGTAATGCTGTAGTGAAACCAGGTAAACTCTATACGGTGCAACGCCAAGTAAATCTGTGTTTGAGAACGGCTCGTTCGAAACAGAAGGGTAGGCGGTTCGAGTTCATGAGTAATTGTGAACCTAGATAAATGATAAGACACGACAGAATCCGGCTTATGGCCTGCTTTTTTTATTTTCCATTACGGCTTTTGCAGCTGCTTACTCAAAAAAGCTAAAACGACTACTTCCGTAGGTGCGTTCTTCACTTAGCCTTGGATGTGCTTTTAGATCGAGGTGTTTATCATGTTCAATAATCAACAATCCATTTTCAGTTAACCAATTGTTTTCTATTAGCGTGTTGGCTAAGGACAAAAGCATCTCCTCGGTAAATGCATAAGGTGGATCAGCAAAAATAAAATCAAAAGAACCAGCAGGATGTGCGAGAAACTTTTCTACTGAATTTTTTACAACGGTGATTGAAAGCCCAAGGCTTTCGTTGGTTTGGTAGATAAAATGAGCACAATACTTATTTTGGTCCACAGCCGTCAATTTGGTTACACCACGCGAAGCGAGTTCGTAGGATATATTCCCCGTTCCCGCATAGAGATCTAGGGTGGAAATGTCTTCCCACGCTAAACGGTGATTTAAAATATTGAATAAGGCTTCTTTTGCACGATCTGTGGTAGGGCGCACTGGGAGCTTTTTAGGGGCTGTAATTCGTCTCCCTTTATGTTGCCCTGATATTATCCTCATAGACTGTTATAACTTAAAAAAAACGGCACTGGATGAACCGGACTAGGGCTGGGGTAATGCGGTTCGAAATAATCAATGGATTCATGAAATTCGCGTGCGCCCAGATAGTATTCATCAAAACCCTCATATTTACCTAGAAAGGTGAGGTTAAATTGCTCTGGCTTGAGGTAAAACTGTTCTGTTACATAGAATAGGTAATACAAAAAGTCGTCAACATTATGCTGAGGAAAGCTATTTTGTAAGAGTAGTTGTCCCCCTTGAAATAAAAAAAGATCAAATTGATCTTGCCGTAAATGAACGAACATGTTTTTTTTGGTCTTGCCAAAAGAGAATTTGGCTAAGTCGGGGAGAAGTTGTGTTGTTAAGTGTGTAATACTAGCTTTGGGTAAAACAGCTTTGAAAAGGGTATCCCACTTACGGGTAATGGGATAGACAATTGCTTGATCTAATGGATCAATTGTTTCTCCATGAACAATGTGTGTATCGTCTATTGTGATGGCCGTTTTTAGGTAGAGCTCAGGCTGTTCTTTGTCAAACAATGGCAGTGGAACCGTAACGGCTGGATGATCCATGTAAACCAAAGTGGTGTTTTCGGTATTAATTTGATGGTACTTGATCCAGCTTTTTAATGCGTCTGGTGACGGCGTTTCTGTTTCTAGCCCAAAAAAATGTTGTTGCTCTGGGGTACAAAAAGAAAATCCATCTTTAAGAATAAGGATGGATAAATCTTGAAATGTTTTTTTATTACTGTTTAGCTGCATCAAAAATTGTTGGCCAGTTTCCATTGGTGCTCACATCAGTTAATGAACCTAAAATAATAGCAGGCCCGTTAACGCCATCAACAGATATGGTTTCATTTTCTTGCTTGAGTAAATCTTTGTTTTGATCAAACAAGACAATGTTCTTGGATACTTTAACTTCGAATACAGGAACTTTATAATCATTTTTTTCAATGATTTCTGCCTTTATTTGGAATGTACTGTCTTCAACTCCGCGAATTGGTACAAAAGCTATTTTCTTGTATTCGAGACTTGTTCCAAAAAGCGAATCTTTTACAGGAACGGTACCAAGCGTATCGATCACGATAACTTCACGTAGCATGTCGATGCGGTATACTTTGTCATATTCTAGGTAAGAGGAATCTCTCTTTTGAACCAAAGTAAAGATGCCAGTGTCTACAAAAGCAATTAAACTATCAAAGTTATTTGCAAAAATGCCTTTGACATCTTTGTGGGCAATTTGCGCTTTACGAATGTCTTTTAAACGGTCAATGACTTGAGCGTAACGTTCGTTTTTTGTTTTGTTAAAATTAATTGGCCCATTGATCGAATCATAAATTTTATAACTAAAAAAAACGATTAAAATCCATAGGACAGCTTGAATGGCAATCTTCATTATGTGTGTTTTTGTATAAAACAAAACTACAATTTTTTTTTATTCAGAAAAGGTTTTAATAAATGATTTATCTTTCAGCTAAATTCTTCTATGCAACCCAGCGATTTTAACGCTTTACTGATCGAAAAGTTTCCGTTTCAACCCACTGCCTCTCAGGCAGTATGGATTAATGAAATAACAGAGTATCTTTTTTTTGGCGATTCGTCCACTATTTTTATTTTAAAAGGTTATGCGGGAACAGGAAAATCGACTTCCATTGGGCATTTAGTCAATTTCCTACCCAAGATTACTTACAGGGCAGTTTTGATGGCGCCAACTGGACGAGCGGCAAAAGTTATGAGTGGTTATGCAGCTAAGAAGGCGTATACCATCCACAAGCAAATCTATTTCACCAAGAGTGAAGGTGGAAGTGGAATGAAGTTCACGCTAAAGCCCAACAAGTTTAAGAACACCCTTTTTGTGGTCGACGAAGCCTCCATGATTGGAGACGATCGTCAGAATACCAAATTGTTTGAAAATGGCTCCTTGTTAGGTGATTTAATGCAATATGTCGATGCTGGAACCAACTGTAAGCTCTTATTGGTTGGTGATCCGGCGCAGTTGCCTCCCGTCCATTTAGATATAAGTCCGGCTTTGGATGGCGATTATTTATCGCGAGAATTTAATAAAGAAGTAGTTGAATGTTCGTTTGAAGAGGTAGTGCGTCAAAAGACAGGGTCTGGGATTTTAGCCAATGCAACCATTTTGCGTCAGTTTTTGGATGAATCTAGAACAGATGATTTTCAATTTGATTTGGATGCTGGTAGCGATGTACGTCGAATGGTCGAAGGGAACGAGATACTGGAAGCCTTGGAAGAGTCAATTCAAGTGGAAGGCCTTGACGAAACAGTTTTTATTGTCCGATCCAACAAACGCGCCAATTCATATAATCAACAAATTCGGCAACGCATTTTATTTCTAGAGGCAGAACTGTCTGTGGGTGACCAATTAATGGTAGTGAAGAATAATTATTTTTGGTTGGACCCAGAATCGGCTCCAGGGTTTATCGCAAATGGCGATTTGGTTAAGGTTCTCCGTATTATTGAGCACAAAGAAATCTATGGTTTTCGTTTCGCAAAAGTAGAGGTTGATATGGTTGATTATCCGGATGAGAAGCCCTTTGAGACAATGCTTTTGGTGGATACACTCACCATGGAGAGCCCCTCATTAAGTTATGAGCAAGGGAACGAATTGTATCAGGCTGTGATGGAAGATTACAAGCATTTAACCACTAAATACAAGCGATTTATGGCCGTGAAAAACAATGCGTATTTCAACGCTTTACAAGTAAAATATTCCTATGCGATTACTTGCCACAAATCCCAAGGAGGCCAATGGAAGAATGTGTTTGTCGAGCAACCCTATTTACCCGATGGCCCCTCGACCGCCTATTATCGTTGGCTGTATACAGCAATGACGCGAGCAAAAGAGCAATTGTATTTGATTGGTTTTACAAAAGAGTATTTCCCAAATGAAAAAGAATAAAGGGCTCATTTAAATCAATATATTTGTGTTGTATATTGGATGTTTAATTGGTCTCATTCACCAATTAGCATGAAGCACGACAACAATAAAAAAAATCACAAACACTAAATATGTTCCGACACATCGCCAAATTTTTTGCCTTTAAGGTATTTAAGTTCTCTTTGGAGGGAGCTTTTCCTAAAGATCCCAAGTTTGTAATTGCTGTAGTTCCGCACACCAGTAATTGGGATTTTTTTGTAGCTATAGGTGTTCGTACATTTTTAAATGAACCTATTCATTTTGTGGGCAAGAAAGAACTGTTTAATTTTTTGACATCCGGCTTTTTTAAGGGCTTAGGTGGTATGCCTTTAGATAGGAGGAAGAATGAAAATGTAGTGGAAGCTATAACGCGAATGTATGGTGAAGAAGAGGTTTTTCGAATGGCAATTGCACCAGAAGGAACCCGTAAAAAGGTCAGCGAATGGAAAACAGGTTTTTACTATATCGCAAAAAATGCTGGAGTGCCCATTTTACCCATTGCATTGGATTGGGAAAACAGAATAATGAAATTTCATCCTTTATTTACTCCAACGGAGGAAAAGGATAAAGATTTTGCCTATTTAGAGGGTTTATTTAAAGGGGTTGTTGGTAGAGTTCCTGCATACACCAGAACTATTCACTAATGTCCATGTTGTGATAGACGTTTTGTACGTCGTCATCTTCCTCTATTTTTTCAATCAATTTTTCGACTTCTTCTTGCTGCTCAGCTGATAATTTGGTCAAGGTTTGTGGAATGCGCTCAAAACCAGAAGACAATATTTCAAGTCCGCGGTTTTCGAGTTCTTTTTGAATATTGCCAAAATTTTCAAATGGGCCGTAAAGTAAAATGCCATCATCGTCGGCAAAAACTTCTTCTACACCAAAATCAATGAATTCAAGCTCCATTTCTTCAGGATCAAGGCCCTCGCCATGAATACGGAAGTTACAACTTCGGTCAAACATGAAATCAACAGATCCAGAAGTACCGAGGTTTCCGTTCGCTTTATTAAAATAACTGCGCACATTTGCTACAGTTCTATTATTGTTATCGGTGGCTGTCTCTACCAAAACAGCAATCCCGTAGGGAGCATATCCTTCGAACAGAACTTCTTTGAAGTTTTCGGTGTTTTTATCGAAAGCCTTTTTTATTGCCCGCTCTACATTGTCTTTAGGCATGTTTGCCGCTTTGGCATTTTGAATCACGGCACGCAGACGCGCATTGTTGTCTGGGTCTGGACCTCCATCTTTTACTGCCATTACGATGTCTTTCCCAATGCGAGTAAACGTTTTAGCCATTGCTGACCAACGTTTCATTTTACGGGCTTTTCTAAATTCAAATGCTCTTCCCATGTGGTTTTGTTTAGTGGCAAATATAAGAACTCTTCGGCCTTATAAAAACCCTTGGTTCAAAAAGGAATCTTCCAAGACCTCTTCGCAGCTTGTGTTCAAGTGATCGGGGAGTTTGTTTTCCTTTGGTAAAACGGCAATATACCGCATATCGTTGGTGGTGTATACTTGCTTAAAAATCATTTTATTCCATCCGCGTTTTGTGGCCAAGCGCTTGTGAAATTCATGATGTGTTATTAGGTCTGTACTTCCTAGGTGGAAAAGACCAGTTAGTTGTTGATTGATAATGTAGTGAATTTGCTGACTTAATTTTCGGTCACTAATTAAATTAATAATGGTGTTGGGGAATACTTCAACGGCTTCTTTGTTGTGCATCTTATCCTCCATTTCTTTGACCCTTGGGGAATGAAGTCCGTAAACCATCGGTAATCGAGCAATGACATACTTGCTTGTGGGCATTCGCATAATACTATTTTCGATACTAATTTTTAAGCGTCCATAAACACTTTCAGACAAGGTCTTGTCAAATTCATAGGAAGGATAATTATGAAAGGCGTCAAAGACATTAGAAGAGGAAAGAAAAAGTAAGCGACAATTAAAGTGTTCTACATGATCGATTAATTGCTCATGCAATTCAATTTGATCAATAAAGGGTCCGCGTAAGGCAGAAATAATCAGCTTTGGACGTATTTTTTTCAATAGGGAATGAATGTCGTCCTGGGTGTGATCAAAATGAAAAAACTGCTGATTGTTTTTAAATTTCTTGTCAGAATAATACGTGCCATAGGTGTTGAAATATGGGCTAAACTCTTTGTACAAAGCATGGCCAATAAATCCACTTCCCCCTAAGATTAAGATGCGTTTCACACGATGATTTTAGGAGGTGTAAAAAGGTAAAGGAACAACTTTGGCTGTAATGTTTTTGTTGCGAATTTGTACTCCAAAAACACTGCCTGGAAGAGCATATTTTTTGGAGACATATCCTAAACCAATGGCTTTGTTTAAAGAAGGTGATTGTGTTCCAGAAGTTACTTGACCAATGCGGTTACCGTTTTGATCAACTATTGTGTGACCAGTTCGTGGTATTCCACGTTCTGTTAATTCAAAACCAACCAATGCTTGATCAACACCCTCACTTTTTTGCTTGCCTATGGCATCTGCATTGGTAAAGTTCGTTGCGGGACGTGTTACCCAACCCAGACCAGCAGCAATGGGAGAGCTAGTGTCGTTGATTTCATTGCCATATAAGCAGTACCCCATTTCTAGTCGGAGCGTGTCGCGGGCGGCCAAACCTATGGGTTGAATGCCAAAAGACGCTCCAGCGCTAAAAACAGCCTCCCAAATTGCTGCAACATCGGTGTTTTTACAATATACCTCCAATCCTCCGGATCCAGTATAGCCAGTGGTGGCTACAATTACCTCATTGATTCCCGCAAACGAGGTTCTGGTGTGGGCATAAAAGACTAGGCTGTTAAGGTCAAAAGGAGTTAACGCTTGAACTGCCTCGATTGCTTTTGGCCCTTGGATTGCTAATAGCGAATATTCGTCTGAGGCATTTGAAATACTTGCATTGAATTCTTTATTTATTTCATTGATCCATGCCCAATCTTTTTCAATATTAGAAGCATTAACAACCAGCATGTATTTTTCATTGGCTATTTGATAAACAATCAGATCATCCACAATTCCACCCCCATGATTTGGGAAGTAATTGTATTGTGCTTTCCCTGGAATAAGCTTAGAAATATCATTGCTGCATGCGCGCTGTAATAAGGTCAGTGCTTGGGGCCCTTCGACAAAGAATTCGCCCATGTGAGAGACATCAAAGACCCCTACTTTTTCGCGAACACAATGGTGCTCTTCTTTAATGCTCGTATAACTTACAGGCATTTCAAACCCGCCAAAAGAAACCATTTTGGCGCCTAAATTATGATGTACAGGATTCAGTTTAGTTTTTTTCATTGGCTTTGTTAAAAACAGTAAATTTGGGCTAAAATAGAAGAATTATTTTACCTTTCTTATTTTAAAAACAATACTTATGCACAAATCTTCACTTCTTTTATCAATCGTTTTAGTTGTTTTTTCTAGCTCTCTTTTTGGGCAAGCTAAACTACCTTCAGAAGAGGTTTTGGCTTTTCATAAGACACGTCGTGAGGAGCTACGTAAGCAATTACCTCCCAATAGTGTTGCGGTTGTTTTTGCTAGCCCCACACGAAATAGAGCAAATGATGTAGATTTTATCTATCATCAAGACCCAAATTTCTTTTACCTGACAGGATGGAGAGAACCTCAATCTGTATTGCTGGTTTATTCTTCCCCTCAATCGGATGAAAAAGGAACCTATTCTGAAAAGATATATATACAAGAACGCGATGCGAGAGCAGAACAATGGAATGGTTATCGTCTTGGTGTAAAAGGAGCGAAAGCCATGGGGTTTGATCGCGTTGCATTGCGTGATGCCTTTGTGCAGTCTCCTCCAGATTTCAGTGGTTTTGATGAAATTTTGATTATTGACTTTCAAAATGATGAACGTGATTTAGCTGGCGATCCCTATGATTTATTTCAATTAAAGAAAACCTTTAAAGAAGCAATCAACTTTCCTGCAGATTTTAATCGTACCAAGTACGGAATTCAGCAATCTATTCGCACTGCAACACCCGAGACATTTGAGCGTTTAAAAGCGTATGTGAATTCGCAAATTGAAAGAGATTCAACCTTGATTAATGATCCCATCATAAAGGATTTTGTTGCTTTGGAAACCCTAGAAATTCCTGCAGATTTGAAAGTAAAAACAGCTTTTGTTTTGAAAGAATTTCGTTTTGATGTTGAAAAGTTAGAACGCATTATGGGAGATTTACGTGAAGTAAAAACCCCTTTTGAATTGACACAATTAAAGCGTGCCATAGAAATCTCTGCCATTGGTCAGGTAGAAGTCATGAAGGCTCTTCACCCTGGAATGTCTGAACGCGAAGTGCAAGGAATTCACGAATATGTGTTTAAGAAGTATGGAGCAGCCTATGAAGGCTATCCCTCTATAGTGGGAACAGGAAACAATGCCTGCGTTTTACATTATATTGAAAATAGCGATCAACCAGTAGAAACCGATTTGATGTTGATGGACCTTGGAGCGGAATATGATGGTTATACAGCCGATGTTACACGTACACTACCAGTTAAGGGTACGTTTACTGAGGCGCAGCGTCTATTGTATGAGATTGTTTACAATGCACAAGAAGCCGGAATCGAAAAATCTATTGTTGGGGCAACAACTCGCGAGATTACAGAAATTACGCAAGAGGTTGTGGCCAAAGGCCTTTTTGCTTTGGGAATAATTGAAGAAGAAGCTCAATTCCGTAAATACTATCCACATGGTGCTGCGCATCATATAGGATTAGATGTTCATGATTTAAGTAATTATGGACCTCTTCCGGTGAACTCTATCATTACTGTGGAGCCAGGGATTTACATTCCAAAAGGCAGTCCTTGTGATCCAAAATGGTGGGGGATTGGTATCCGAATAGAAGACGATATTTTAATCACCGAAAATGGACCAATCAATCTATCTGCTGGCGCACCAAGAAAATGGGAAGCCATAGAAGCAATGATGCAACAGGACAGCCCGTTGAGTAAATTCGAGCTTCCAGCCTTATCTAATTAAGCCAACAAGTAAGCTTTTAAGTCGGCGTAATTGGTTACAGAAATACTTTTCTGCTCCTTGCTAAAAAGAGATTGAATGCGCGAAGGGAGCTCAACTTTCGTGTTTAGAGTTTCTTCTACTGTGTTGAGGAATTTTACGGGATGTGCTGTTTCCAAGAAAACACCGTATTTATTTGGATGGTTATCTAAATAGTGGTTTAATCCAAGATAGCCGACAGCGCCGTGTGGGTCTGCAATATATCCAGCATTAGCATAGATTTTTTTCATGGCAGATCGTGTTGCTGAATCGGTAAAACGATAACCAGTAAGATGTGACTTTAGATTGTCAAATTGATTCCCATAAATTTTTTGAATCCGCACAAAATTACTTGGATCACCTACGTCCATGGCATTTGAAATGGTGGGAGTAGTGGTTACAGCTTTATATATTCCCGTTTCAAGGTATGCGGGCACTGCGTCGTTTACATTGGTACAAGCAATAAAATGGTCAATGGGTAGCCCCATTTGTTGCGCCATCATTCCGGCACATATATTACCAAAATTTCCACTGGGAACCGAAAAAACCAAGGGTTGTTTGCGGTGTGCTAGTGAACGATTGGCAATGAAATAATACAACATTTGTGGTAGCCAACGCGCTACATTAATTGAATTGGCAGAAGTTAATTTACGTTTGGAGGTGATGTCTTTATCTAAAAATGCTGTTTTGACCATGTCTTGACAATCATCAAAAACGCCATCAATTTCTAGGGCAGTTATATTTTGACCAAGGGTAGTGAGTTGTAATTCCTGCACTTTACTCACCTTTCCTTTAGGATACAGAATAACCACCTCAATTCCTTCAACGCCCAGAAAACCATTGGCAACTGCTCCTCCTGTATCTCCAGATGTTGCGACCAATACGGTTACTTTTTGATTGCTGCTATTGGCATTAAAATAGCCCAGTGATTGTGCCATAAATCGAGCGCCAACGTCTTTGAAGGCTAGGGTGGGACCATGGAATAACTCTAAACTTCCAATGTTTTCATCAATAGGAACAACTGGAAAGTCAAAGTCTAGAGTATTTTGTATGATTCTTTCAAGTACAGCGCTAGGTATATCTCCTTCAACATAGGGTAGCATGGCTTGTGTTGCCATTTCGTGAACCGTCATATGTTCCATTGAAGCGAAAAACTCAGCGGGTAATTTGGGGATGGACTCTGGAAAATACAACCCTCTATCTGGAGCAATGCCGTTGACTACAGCAGTGGCAAAGTTTGTTTTTTCAAGCGGATTGGTAAGACTGTAATACTGCATTGTTATTCAATGATTTTTATTCCTTCAGTGTTGATTTTAGATACATAGGTGTTGAATTCAATATTCATTGGTTGGAATACTTTTTCCATTTGTTCACGAACTTTTTCTGCAGTTTCTTCTCCTCGCGACAGGGCGTAAATCGATGGGCCAGATCCCGAGATACCACTGCCCAAAGCTCCAGCTTCTAATGCTACGTCTTTTAAGTCGTTAAAAAACGGGATTAAGGGTGATCGTTCAGGTTCTATAATAACGTCGACCAAGGAGCGCGATATAAGTCCGTAATCATTAGTATATAATCCACTTACCAATGCAGCAAGATTTCCCCATTGTTCAATGGCTTTACTCAATGGAATATTTTTCTTGAGCACCGAACGTGCATCGGCGGTACGCAGTTCTATTTTTGGGTGAATGATTGTTGCGTATAATTCTGATGGTGTTGGTAGAGCAATAACATCGACTTCTTTATTGCAACGCACAAGGGTGAAGCCACCGAGTAGGGCAGGTGATACATTGTCTGCATGAATTGCGCCGCTGGCCAATTCTTCTCCTTTCATGGCGAATTGAATCAATTCTTTTCTTGTATATGGGCGCCCAAGTAATTCGTTAATGCCAAATACAGCACCGGCAGAACTTGCAGCACTACTGCCAATTCCGCTTCCTGCTTTAATATTTTTGTATATCTCGATCTCAAAACCATATGGGGTATCGAGCGATGCCAAAAGTGCTTCAGCGGCAACACCAGCAACATTTTCTTTTGTGACTAGTGGAAGGTCTTGACCAACAATTTTTGTGATGCGAACCCCTGGATGATCTGTTTTTCGAATGATCATTTCATCGCCAATTGGTTCTAGGCAAAAGCCTAATACGTCAAAGCCACAAGATACATTCGCTACTGTAGCTGGTGCAAACAGTTTAATTTCTTTCATTAGCGTTTCCCTATTCGAATGATGTCTCCAAAAATTCCTGATGCTGTAACGGCCGCTCCTGCACCAGCTCCTTTGACGATAAGCGGTTGGTTACTGTATCGATCGGTGTAGAAGAGGATGATGTTATCACTCCCTTCCAGGTTATAAAAGTCATGTCCTTCTGGAATTTCTTGCAATCCAACACTTGCTGTTCTACCTTCTAGTTGTGCCACATACTTTAAACGTGCATTCTTTTCTTGCGCATTGGCAAGTAAAGCATTGAAGTGCTCTTTATGCTCTTCTAGAGACTTAAAAAAGCTATCATTGTCAGGAGTATCTAAACATGGTTTTGGTAGAAAAGGCGTGTTTTGAATGTCTTCAAGTTCAAGTTTAACTCCGCATTCACGAGCGAGAATCAATATTTTACGAGCTACATCAACTCCGCTCAAGTCAATCTTTGGGTCTGGTTCTGTAAAACCTTCTTCCTGCGCTTGAATAACGATATCTTTAAAAGAGTCTTTGGTCAAGAAGTTGTTAAACACAAAGTTGAGACTCCCCGACAACACGGCTTGAATCTTATGAATTCTATCACCAGAAGCAATCAGGTTGCTCAAGGTATCGATTATTGGTAATCCGGCACCCACATTGGTTTCAAACAAAAAGGGGCTGCTGTATTTACTGGCGGTTTTCTTTAAGTTTAAGTAGTTGTCGAATTGATCTGCACAAGCAATTTTGTTGCAGGTTACCACACCAATATTGTTTTCTAAATAACGTTTGTATTCCTTTGCAATAGAAGCATTGGCTGTATTGTCAATAAAAATACTGTTCCGTAAGTTAAGTGCTTTTGCATGGGCGAAAAATCCATCTACGTCACTGGTTAAACCATTGCTAAGTTCCGCTTGCCACTGAGTTAAGTCAATTCCTGTTTCACTTAAGAGCATTTTTCTAGAATTTGCCATTGCGATAACGCGAATTCGAAGTTGTAGAATGTTGTGTAAATAGGTTTTTTGCTGTTGAATTTGCTCCATGAGTTTGCTTCCAACATTTCCAACCCCAATAATAAAAAGGTTAAGTTCTTTGATGTTGGCTTCAAAAAAGGCTTCGTGTAAACAATTGAGTGCTTTGTGAATGTCCTTTTCTGCAATGATAATAGAGATGTTTCTTTCTGAAGCCCCTTGCGCAATAGCACGAATGTTTACATTGTTAGCTCCCAGTGTGCTGAACATTTTCCCGCTAATTCCTTGATGGTTCCGCATGTTGTCGCCAACCATGGCAACATTGACCATATTATTTTCAACCTTTGCAGGATCGACTTTCTTCAAGGAGATTTCAAAAGCAAACTCCTCGTCAATAATATGTTTTGCTTGCAAGGCATCTTCCGTTCGAAGACCTATACAGATGGAATGTTCAGATGAAGCCTGAACAATCATGATTACATTAATTTTTTCAATGGATAGCACTTCAAACAAACGCTTTGAAAAACCAGGAATACCCACCATTCCACTTCCTTCGAGAGTGACCAGTGAAACATTGTCTATGTGACTAATCCCTTTAACAACAGTTGAAGATGGAGTGTCAATCCCTGACGTTATTAGTGTGCCTTTGTCTTCTTTAGCAAAGGTGTTTTTTATCCATGCCGGTATGTTTTTTTCTACCAAGGGTTGTAGGGTAGGTGGATAAATAACTTTTGCGCCAAAGTGAGAGAGTTCCATTGCTTCTAGGTAGCTTAATTCTTTAATTGGGGCTGCCTGAGCTACTATTTTTGGGTGAGCAGAATACATGCCGCTCACATCGGTCCATATTTCGATGGACGAGGCATTTAAAACATTGGCTAAGATAGAGGCGGTGAAATCGGAACCACCACGCCCCAATGTAGTGTTTTCTCCTTTTTGATTCCGGGCTACAAACCCCGGAACAAGAGTTATTTTTGCAGTATTATCACTGTACAAACGCGAGACATTTTCTTTTGTTTGCTCCCAGTCTATAACCAAACGACCGTTTTGTTGTGCAGTTTGAATTAAATCACATCCATCCAATAAACGCGTGTCGATGTTGTTTTCAAGGAAAATGGCCTCAATGATCTTTGCTGACATTCCCTCTCCAAAACTGGTGACTTTATCTGTCGTTTTAGGTGTGATTTCCTGGAGCATTGCTACACCATCCAATAAAGTCTCCAAACGATTAATTTCGACTTTAACAAAACTTATAAGACTACTTTGTTTGCTGATTGGTATGAATGCTTTGATGAGTTCTAGATGGCGCTCTTCAATGGCTTTAAAAAGGCTAGCATATGATTTGTCTTGAGAGGCTGCTTTTTCCAAAGCATCAATCAATAGGTCTGTTATTCCACCTAATGCTGAGACAACGACTGTACATTGTTCTTGCTCTTGAACAATCGACAAGACATTGGAGATGCTTTCTGGAGTTGCGACGGATGTTCCGCCAAATTTTAAAACTTTCATGTTTTAAGATTATTTTTCCCACTAAGGGATTTTGAGGTTATGATAAATGTTGATGATTACACGAATAAGATTGCTATACCCCCCAAGGGGTTTTTGTTGAGTAGTTGCAATAAACTGTAAAATTGATTGTATTTAGCATAGTACCTAATATATTGAGCAAAAATAGTTTAAAAGCTTTAGTTGATGAAGTGTTTTAAAAAAAAACTCTCTAAGGGTAGCTTAGAGAGTTTTTGCCTTATGCGGTTTTTAATGACAGCGAGAGTTTTTCGTCTTTTCCATCCCAATCTATTTTGAGAGCGTCTCCTTCTTTTATTTGGTTAGAAACAATTTCTTCGGCGATTAAATCTTCTAAATAGCGTTGAATGGCTCTAGACAATGGTCGAGCTCCATACTTTTTGTCGAATCCTTTGTCACCCAAAAATCCTTTTGCTTTTTTACTCAGTTTTAGGGTGTATCCAAGTTTGGTGATACGCTTACTTAATTTCTCCAATTCAATATCAACAATCTTCATAATGTCCTCTTTTTCGAGGGCGTTAAAAATAACGATATCGTCAATTCTGTTTAAGAATTCTGGTGCAAATGTTTTCTTTAGGGCATTTTCAATCACACCTTTTTCTAGATCATGTGATTGAGCCTTTTGCGCTGAAGTACTAAACCCTACTCCAGTACCAAAGTCTTTAATTTGTCGTGCACCAATATTAGACGTCATAATAATAATGGTGTTTTGGAAGTTGATTTTTCGACCAAGACTATCAGTTAAAAAACCATCATCCAATACCTGTAAGAGCATGTTAAAAACATCGGGATGCGCTTTTTCTACTTCATCCAAAAGAATTACAGAATAAGGTTTTCTGCGCACCTTTTCACTTAGCTGCCCGCCTTCTTCATAGCCAACATAGCCTGGAGGCGCTCCAATCAAACGTGAAATCGCAAATTTCTCCATGTATTCACTCATGTCGATTCGGATCAGATTCTCTTCAGAATCAAATATTTCTCTTGCGAGAATTTTGGCTAATTGTGTTTTACCGACCCCAGTTTGACCAAGAAAAATAAATGATCCAATGGGTTTATCTGGCGCCTTTAATCCAGCGCGATTACGTTGAATGGATTTAACCACTTTTTCAACAGCTTCTTGTTGCCCAATGAGGTTTTCTCCGATGGTATTGGTGAGGTTCGATAATTTATTTTTTTCGGTAGAAAAAATCTTTTGAACAGGAATTCCCGTCATCATTGCAACAACGTCAGCAATATGAGATTCGGTTACTTCAACCCTGTTGAGTTTAGATTCTTCTTCCCATTTTTCTTGAGCGGTGATAAGGTTACGCTCTACCCGTTTTTCGTCATCGCGTAATTTTGCAGCCTCTTCATATTTTTGTTTTTTGACAACATTGTTTTTATGAATTCGCACGCGATCAAGTTCTTCTTCCAATTCAATGACCTCTTGCGGTACATTCATGTTTTTGATGTGAACACGCGAACCGGCTTCATCAAGTGCATCAATTGCCTTGTCTGGTAGAAAACGATCAGACACATAACGGCTTGTCAATTCGACACAAGCTACCAATGCATCGTCTGTATAGGTTACATTATGATGATTTTCGTATTTAGATTTAATGTTCTGAAGAATTTCTACAGTTTCTTCTTCTGTGGTTTGTTCGATAAGAACCTTTTGGAATCTTCTTTCTAGTGCGCCGTCCTTTTCAATGTTCTGACGGTATTCGTCAAGTGTTGTGGCGCCAATGCATTGAATCTCTCCTCTTGCAAGGGCGGGCTTGAACATATTAGAAGCATCTAGGCTTCCTGTTGCTCCACCAGCTCCAACAATTGTGTGTATTTCATCAATAAAGAGAATAATATCCTCATTCTTTTCCAATTCATTCATCACCGCTTTCATGCGTTCTTCGAATTGTCCACGGTATTTCGTTCCTGCAACTAGACTAGCTAGGTCAAGTGAAATAACACGTTTTCCGTACAGTACACGGGAAACTTTCTTTTCGACTATACGTAGTGCGAGTCCTTCGGCTATGGCCGATTTACCCACACCAGGTTCACCAATCAAGAGCGGGTTATTTTTCTTGCGACGACTCAAAATTTGTGAAACGCGCTCAATTTCTTTTTCTCGCCCAACAACAGGATCTAGTTTATCGAGTGAAGCTAGGGCAGTAATGTCTTTTCCAAAATTGTCCAATACTGGTGTTTTGGATTTTTTGGATTTAGCTGGCTCAGCAGCCGGGATAAACGGGTTTTGTTTGTCGTCTTCAGCATTGTCTTCACTTTCTTCTGGAAAGGACGAACCAGAAATGTCTAAATAATCACTGTCATTGGTCAACATTGATTTAAACTCTTCTTTGACTAGATCGTAATTCACATTTAGTCTTTCCAGTAATTTAGTGGTTGGATCGTTTTCATTTCTAAGAATACACAACAACAAATGAATCGTGTCAATAAGATCACTTTGAAACAGTTTAGCTTCTAAAAAAGTAGTTTTTAGTGCACGTTCTGCTTGACGTGTAAGGTGTAAATTCCGTTTGGTGTTTTCTAAACGAGTATTGTCGAGTAAAGCTGGATTTAGTATTTCAACTTTCTTTCGCAGGTTGTCTAAGTCAACATCAATGGCTGTCAGAATGGAAATAGCTTTTCCGCCGCCATCGCGTAATATTCCTAGCATCAAGTGCTCAGTTCCTATGTAATCGTGCCCTAAACGAAGGGCTTCTTCTTTGCTAAAAGAAATAACATCTTTTACGCGTGGAGAAAAGTTGTCATCCATATCTGTGTGTTTTATATCTTCTACATCATTCCAAACATCGTTCCAAACCATTTGAAACTCCTAGCTAATAGACAAAAAAAACTTTAAATATCAAAGGCAAGAATGCTAAATTTCCACTTTCTTTTTTCCGATAATTATGTTAATAAATCGGTTAGAAAATCTTCTCTAAAGCAGTGAGAGTGGTATTTAAATAATTATTTTAGCATGAAATACACTAAGACCAAATTTAAATTATGGCTGAAGGAGAAAAGTTAATCCCTATCAATATTGAAGACGAGATGAAATCGGCATACATCGATTACTCGATGTCTGTCATTGTGTCACGTGCCTTACCTGATGTTCGGGATGGTTTAAAACCTGTACACCGCCGAGTGTTGTATGGGATGCATGAATTAGGTATTCGTGCGACAACTGCATACAAGAAATCTGCCCGTATTGTTGGGGAAGTTTTGGGAAAATATCACCCACATGGAGATACATCTGTATACGACACCATGGTGCGTATGGCACAAGAATGGAGCTTGCGTTATCTCCTTGTAGATGGCCAAGGTAACTTTGGTTCTGTAGATGGCGACAGTCCAGCAGCAATGCGATATACTGAGGCAAGAATGCATAAGATATCGGAAGATTTACTGGCTGATATTGAAAAAGACACGGTCGATCACCAATTGAATTTTGATGATACTTTGAAAGAACCAACGGTTCTTCCAACCAAAGTTCCCACTCTGTTGATCAACGGTGCATCTGGTATTGCCGTTGGTATGGCGACCAATATGCCACCGCATAATTTAACTGAAGTGATCGAAGGAATTGTCAATTATATCGACAATAACGACATTACTATAGATGAGTTGATGCAATCGATTAAAGCGCCTGATTTTCCTACTGGGGGAACAATTTATGGTTACGAGGGTGTGCGTGACGCTTTTCATACGGGACGTGGTCG
>ENA-OQVM01001076-OQVM01001076.1-marine-metagenome-genome-assembly--contig:-NODE-1076-length-38032-cov-8.953129_pt1 | contig 38032 bp, 40 predicted proteins | sample MGYA00237776_ERZ505498 | MGnify/ENA primary metagenome ERZ505498 (study PRJEB26159, sample SAMN06265151) | marine metagenome | isolation source: Helgoland LTER site | place: Germany:Helgoland, sampling...
TAAACTATGAGCATGATACTATTAACCAATCTCGCCCTATGGGTATTCGGCTTTGTTGCCGGTGTACTAGTTGGTCGTAACAACGTGAAGACTGTTGAAAAGTCAGTCGACGAAGCGTTATATCTCTATGATTGCGCGGTTGCGGAACTCAATGAGCTTAAAGCAAAAGCCAAGAAGAAGAGAAAAACCACCAAGAAGACAACCAAAAAGAAGGTCTAATCTATATACGGTTCTTTCACGCTTTGCATCCTATCAGCTTCGGTTGATAGGGTTTTTGGTTTATGGGACTCTTTCCAGCCCTCTCGATAATTGCGTACCCAACTAAGGAGTGCTTTTTCGAAACCTATATCTTTACCTGCTTTTTCAGATTCGATCCATTTGTGCTTTAGTATCTCTTCTCTTTCTTCAAGAAAACATTGATATAATGTCGAGGTACTAAAATCTGTTTTCTTCATTTATACAATACTAGTTTGCGTATCCTATCTTTGTGAAGTGAGTGTTCGCTGTAGAAGCGTATATTTTATCGGTCGGGTTTTTTCGAAAGGTTAGCGCGGCTTTGCCTGCTAATCCAAAAGAAGCTATTTCTACTCCTTCAGAATCTGTGATGTGTATAATTGCTTCAGCATTATTTTTTTCCACAACATAAACGTGAGTTGCACCGTCTAAATCAATAGCAGCCAGTGATCCTTCAATAGTGGTGATCAGTCCTAGGGGATGAATAGTCATATTATTTGTCCTTTTTGTGTTTAATATGTAATATGACGTTCTTGATTCAAAATCTTAAGCTTCATGCTTAGCCGAATCATGTCATTATCAAGAGCTTAAAGATCTTCTTTATTCTTCAGTGCGCGCTTTTTTGCTGCAACTACTTGGTGTTTAGTGAAAAGCATAGGACCTTCGGTAAATGATTCAACAAGGAAATACTGATCTGATTCTAGATGAGCATATTCTTTCTGTGTATTATCAACCCACTCCACGATGTCTAGATTGAGTATTCTTTTTAGTGATTTTAGCATAATGTTATTTATTTAACCTGTGAACTTCCAAAATAGAAACCTACGATTGCAAGTGCAGTTTGACGAACCTCTGGGAGAATAACGAAACCTTCGACTGTTTTCCATTTAACTGTCTTAAAGAAGCCAAGGAAACCATCAGTTTCTCTCGATACTGATATACCAACATCTGGAAAAAATGCAAAGATAAACGGAGCAATAACAATGGCAAAGAATGTTACTACTACGAGAAATCTACGGACTAGAGCACCAGCATCTCTTTTAGCGGCGCGGTCTGCAGAATCATCTGCTGTCTTTTGTTTAACAATCATTCGTTCGAACAACTGTGCTTGATTTTGGGCTTGGGAGGCAATCATTTTCATTACGAAACCACTTAATCCACCGCCGAGCATTGCTAATAGTTCTGTTGTCATATATCTATTTATACAAAAGACTGTCTTTAACCACCAACAAATACATTAGAAGATCCCCTTGCCACACATGTGCATGTTGGATCGCCTATGCGGCCGCAACCAATACCATTGATTTTTACTGTGCTAGATGCACCCCTGAGAGCTATTGAGTGAACCGAGCAACCTTTACCCGCAGGATATGCATGAGCAGTATTCCGATCACCTCTCCTCGAAATTGGTCTACCGTTACAGAACACATTTGGAGAGCCCGAGCCTCTAACCATAGGTGAACAGTGGTATACTTCTATATCTCCAATTCTTGCTACAGAAGCCATATTTTCTTATTGACAGGGGGTTGACAATTGATTATAATTGGTTTATTCAAAACAAAGCAGAACAGTATTTGTTTGTCAATTATCATTATAATAACTATTTATAACTCTCATCGCAGTGGTTCTATCTCCATCGACTATTTGTGAAAGATTTAATATCTCTCTAATAACTAAAGGTGGAGGAGTATCATAGTCATCAATGTCATATCCTTCTTTAATTAACTCTATTTCTGCGGGTAGTATCCTCTGGCTTGGATAAATGGGTGGCAGATTGATATAGAAAGCATGATCAACTGTTACTTTATATGATATTGTCTTTGTTAAAATTGAAGATTGAATGTATGCTACTAGTATATGTCCTTGAGGTATAGTTAAATGACTTTTGGTTTCGGTCGGCTGAGTAACATTCATATTTGGATATTCCGCTTTAAGTTCTCTAAGTTTCACTTCGGATATCAGCTCTGGGTCCCCTGCACCTTTACTATAATCAAGGTCTACTATATCACCCTTTTTAAAATGCCATATCTCTCTATCAAAGACATCCTCATATTTACCCAATAATCCTACTATGAGATTATCCTTATCCTCTATTTTTGTTAGGCCGCCATCAAATTTTTCTGGCGGTGCAATATCAATCTTCACATCGAGCACCTCACTGTATTCAGTTGGAATAACTCGAACTGTAGAATTGAAATCTACAAATTCTTCTACTCTAGTTAATGATGTATTTGAAAGTTGCATTATTTAACAATCTTTCCGATTTCTGCGCCCAGTCTTTCGAAACTATAATTTCTTACAGTCTGAACAAATCTAACTCTATCTTTCCTATAGGCTTTTTCATTCTCTATATCTACATAAAAATTATATGTCAGTGGATCATTAGTAGCTATATCTGTTATGATTCCAATTTCTGCTGGAGTTGTTCTCGTTGGAGGTGTTGTAGACTTCATCACCAGTAAAGGTGAGAAATTAAATTCAATTATGAAATCTACAATATAATCAACATCTCTAGTTAGTCTAGGATCTTGATTTACTCTGAACATATACTTTGCTCTAGGATCGGTTGGTGGCCATCCTTCAATTTTAAATGTACTATTTGTTTCAATATCCTTAAACTCATAAGAGAGTCGATCAAATGTTGCCAATCCATATTCTCCTGTTAATGTAAGTTTGGTGTCATCAGTTGTCTTTATTACATATGGATCATCTACATTGGTTGAAATGAATTCACATTGCAGCACAGTAGACTCGCCATAATCAGCCAAATCAGTATTCTTCCTTAGCCAAATGCACTGCTCATTTAGATCACGAAACGAACCAATTTCACCCAAATCACCAAATCCACTCTGTCCACCTCTGACCTGAGGCACAAGTTGATTCATTATTTCTTCTGATATCATATCTCTATTTATCTAAATTGTTAATGGTCAATTACTTATGACTTTTATTATATATCATGATAGAATTTTGTAACCCGTTGATGGTCAATGACATATTTATATTTACAAATCATCCAAAATAGATTATAATAGTATTATAAGATTGAGAAAGACCTATACTATGAAAACTATGTCAAACATCACCATCACAGAAGAACTCCGCGATCATGTCAACGAACTCTGCGCAAAGTCTAAGGCTTGGGCAGAGGCCGCGCCAGAGGGAGAGTTCCGCACGTATAGTTCCTATGATGAGGCGGATATGATCAGCCACAGCGAACACTACACCAAAGGTGAGCGCAGCCTTACTCCTGACGAGTGGGATCAGACCAAAGCTTGGGAAGAGTATTATGACGCTCATAAGGCGGCATATGGAATTCGCCCTCGTTGGGATTATTGGTCAGACAAAACCACTGCAGAGTGGGAACATCTTTCATCTGAGTGTTATGCTCAGGCCAGTGCCGAATACGACCGCGAGCAGGAAGAAAAGAAAGCAGAAGAATCATACGCTTATGAGTCTCCTGCTGAACTTCAAAATGGCATCAACATTTAATATATGAAAAATACAACTCCTTATCTCGGCGTAAAGCTAGTCCTCAACACTCAATATATGGAGAACTACGGCGATCGTTGGAAAGCCAAAGGTGGCTCCACATACGTCGTGACCGACAAGTCACTTCTCTCTTCGCCTGAATCTCTTGATGAGATTCGTGGTCTCATTGAACACTCTGATGACCACTCTTCTGAGTTCGTCCGCGGAGAGGAAATTGTGAGCAGAGATGCCACAGTCTGCGAAGACTGGGAGACTCTCAATGAGGTCTATCGTGCTGAAGATGACACATATCGTGTGAAGAGCGTGACTGACAATCGTGACCACGGTTCAATGCGACACCAAATCGCGTTCAAAACGGTGGACAAGCCACTTGGCAGTGAGCGTGGTGATTTCTCTGTTGAGTATGAACTCACTAACGGCCGCACGGCTCACAGTGACGAAGAACTCAGAGCAGAACTCACCAACATGGGGGTAAAATTTTAATATGAAACTATACACTGCACTCTTCATAATTCTTAGCAGCACTGCATTCTCTTATTCAGACCGCGATGTAGTTGCATCTACTCTGATTCTCGAAGCAGGAGGCGAATATTCTGAGGGAGCTATGGAAGCTGTTCATGAAGTGATTTATAATCGATCAATGAAACGTAACAAACCAATGTCTGATGTCTGTCTTCAGAAATGGCAATTCTCTTGTTGGAATGGAAAGGACATTGAATCTAATGTCATGAAGGCTCAGAAACACCCACGCTGGCACGAGGCAATGAAGATTGTCGATACAGCACAGATGACTAATTACACAAAAGGCGCTGATCACTACTATGCAGAATATATCGACGAACCATATTGGGCGGAAGATATGACACTTACGGTTAAGATCGGAAGACACTTATTCTTTAAGTGATTCTCTATCAACTGATTATGACATTTGATCAATCCCACATCGCAGTGTCCTAACTAGTTGATTATTAGATAGATAAGATCATTGACAAATCCCACAAAATAGAGTATAATATACATATAAGATTGAGAAAGACTATTATGACAAGAGCCTATACAAACCGAATCCTAGAAATTATCGACAATGACAAAGCCGACCCAGAATTTATTCTGAAAGAACTCATGCTTTGGTTATCTGAAGATGAAGTGAAAAAGTTCTACTTGAACTCGTTTATGAACACTTATAATGTGGAAGACAGCCCATATGCTTGAAGCAACAATTGAAATCTGGTCGAGTAAGTCTCGTGACTATGGAACATATTCTCTTTTTGAAAAAGATGAATTGATCAAGACTTACACTAAGTATTATAACACTTACAGCTCTAAAAGAGCTTTATCATTCGCTCGTCGCTTCAAGAGAAAAATGGAACGTGACGGTAAACTAACTAACAATGAGGCAACAGTCATTACAATTAAATAATTATGAATAAACTAACAACACTATTAACAGCAGCAGCATTAATCAGCACATCGGCTCACGCAGGAGACTATGACTATATTATTAGGGATATCGCAGTCGGAGCAATCGGCGGTGCCATCATCGGTAACAATGTCGGAGATGGAGACTCTGAAACTGGAGCGATCATCGGCGGAGTGGCCGCTGGCGCCGCGGGCGAATGGGGCCGTCGAAGTAATCAAAAGAGCCGAGGTTACAATTCAAACTCACAATCAGTCACAATTGTTAAACAGGCTCCACAAGTTCAGGCTCACCAGCAACAGGTTCAAGTTAAGGAGCAAGTATGGGTAGCAGACGAATATGTAACAGATGTTAGTGGAAATGTTCTATATACTATTCCTGGTCACTATGAGACACGAGTTGTTACTAAGACAATCACTGTTTATCGATAATATTTAAATCACATTATATTATGACAGAAGTTGAAAGATTAAATCTCATTAAGTCTCTGGTTAAGAAGGCTAAGAAGAAAACAAAACGGGCCTCAAAGGAAATTCAGAGTGATTTTGTGCCCTTGGAACCAACAGCTCCTACTGAATTTGATATTCATGAAGAATTCGATAATCTAACCCGCTATACAGCAAATCAATACATTAATAATGAAGACTAGAATTTTTGATCGTTACGGAAGGGTCGCAGCAGTGGACCACAAATATACTGGAGAAGAACCCAAATGGGACGGGTGTGAATCTTGGCCAATTGAGAAATTTATGAAGGAACGTTCCCGAATGTTCAACTTCTATAATTACTATTGTTCGGCTAAAGATCTATTCGATGACCTTTTGAAATGGATGCCAACTAATGGATACACAAAGCAGCAAGTGAAGTTGATTAAGTCTGAGGGTGAACGCTGTGCGAATATCACATGCTTAAAACTAGCTCGGGCTATGAATAATGGTATGATTCCAACACGAGATGATGTTATGGAATATATCGAATCTAAACCTGGTCTATCCTGTGATGAAGCGCACGATGATGTCGCGTTTCTTAAGGCTGAGATTGATTCTATCCTTCGACGCAGTCAAGCAAGCATACAAGCGCAAGCCTCATTGAACACAGAGGACTCTAATGTGAAGATTCTTTCCCCACTTCAACGTCTTTCTAATAAAGTCAATAAGACTATTATCTCTGAATTAGAGATTATGATCGATGATAAAGGATGGGCAGAAAATCAGACAAGTGTTGACTCGATTAATCTGATTCAACTCCTAAAGGCTAATTCAATTCCCGTGAAAGGATTGAAAGATATCTATTCGTGGCTAGAGGTCTATCGTGAAAGCCTTCAGAATGCTTTGGATAAGACAGATGAGTTTGATATCGAAGGATGGTCTTTCTTACCCAAGCCAGGTATTCGAAGCCGCTTGAAGGCTATTCAAGCGATGATTACACAGCTTGATAAGTATTCATCTTCTAATAAGAAGGTTCGTAAGGTTCGAAATAAGAAAGTGAAGTCCGCTTCATTACAAGTTAAGAAACTTAAATATAAAGAATCGGATGATGACTTCGGTATCCAATCTGTCTCTCCATTGAATATCCCTGGTTCTAGAATGGTTCTTGTATTCAACACAAAGACTCGAAAGTTGGGTGTGTATGAATCAGATAATCCTATCAGTGTCAAAGGAACTAGTCTAAAGGAATGGAATGAAGAGAAAAGTTTCTCATTGACAATCCGTAAGCCAGATGATATAATTCCTATTCTATTAAAGAAATCAGAAAAGGTATTCACAAAGGCTATCGATGATCTAAAGACCAAGCGTGGTAAAGTGAATGGCCGAATCAATAAAGACACTATCTTACTAAGAATATTATGAAACAAGCAGTAGTTATTACACCTAGCATTACAAAAGAGGCTCTAAGAAGTCAAGTCGAAATATTGGTTCATAAAGATAAGATGACTTATGCCGAAGCAATCTGTGACATTTGCGAAGGCTTAATGATTGATCCACAAGATATTGTGAGATTGGTTACAGGCCCACTCAAAGCCAAACTTGAAGCAGAAGCGATGGATAGAAACATCATAAAGAACAACACAACTAAATTATTTTAAATTATGGGAAGATATTATACAGGAGATATAGAAGGTAAATTCGTTTTCGGTGTTCAAAATAGTTTTGCAGCAGATCGATTTGGTGCAGAGCCAAGGGTGTTATATCAATTCGATGATTCACATATTCCAGAACTTGAAAAAGAATTGGCTGCTATTGAAGAAAGTGTCAGCATAGATAATCTTAAAGAGTATCACAATGGCCCTGACTGTGACACATTCAATGGTCTCGAAGAAGAGGACTATTCAGATTATGCTGATTACATTCTAGGAACAAAGATACTTGATTGTGTAAAACTCAATGGAGAATGTATGTTTGAAGCAGAAATGTAATGTCGGGATTTGAATCATATTCAATTTACAATGCACTGCTATTACATTATAATAGTGACTCTTATAATGCTTATAAATACCACTTCAAGACAAGAGTGAGTAGAGCTTCCTTTGAAAAAAGGCGAGATCGATACTTTTTCGAAAAACTGGGTCGGAAGTATGATTCAGATTCCTTGAAAAAATTCTATACAGCTAATATCATTAAGGAAGTTAAATGGGTTGGATCAATGACAGAGAGTAACTATAAAGAGTTGCAATCTCGATTAGATTCAGTATCATACCGCTTCAAGACTGATATAAAACTACTTACTGATGCAGAGGAGTCATTTGACAAACTTTGCAGATGTGAGAATGGAAACAACTTAATAATAGATTACCTTTGTTCAGAAAAGATCAGCATTGAAACTGTGTCAATTCTAGATCAGATGGTAAACTTTATTAATGATACACTGCCGATATTAAATGATCCTCTTTCTTTTAAGAAGGGTCAAGCAATGTTGGCACAGAAATACAAGTACAGCTTAGTTGATATAAACATGAAAAAAATGAAAGATATAGTAATTAAAGAGTTTACTTTTTAACTATATTAGTCTATAATGGTTATATCGATTAAATACATCGTAATACAAAAACAAAATACTAACAATACAAATAATATACAAATAATATGTCGTTTCAAGAACTAAAACAAAAACGTGCCGAAGCAATTGCAAACCTAGTTAAGGCTGCAGAAAACACTTCTGAAAAGAAGTCATATGGTGATGATCGTATGTGGGCACCAACAGTAGATAAAGCAGGTAATGGTTATGCCGTTATTCGCTTTCTTCCAGCAGTCGAAGGCGAGGATCTCCCTTGGGTTCGTTACTGGGACCACGGCTTCAAGGGCCCAACTGGTAAGTGGTACATCGAAAAGTCTTTGACTTCTATCGGTCAACAAGATCCAGTAAGTGAAATGAATACTCAACTATGGAATAGTGGTATCGAATCGGATAAAGATGTTGCTCGCCAACGCAAGCGCCGACTCCATCACGTTTCAAATATTCTTGTGATCTCTGATACAGCGAATCCACAGAATGAAGGAAAAGTATTCCTCTACAAGTATGGTAAGAAGATATTTGATAAGATCATGGATGTCATGCAACCTCAATTCGAAGATGAAACACCAGTCAATCCATTTGACTTCTGGGGTGGAGCAAACTTCAAGTTGAAGATTCGTAATGTCGAAGGATATCGTAACTATGACAAGTCTGAGTTCGAAGCACCGACTGAATTGTTTGATGGTGAAGAAGCAAAGTTAGAAGCGATTTATGAAAAACTTCATGGACTGAATGAGTTCATTAACCAAGAAAGTTATAAATCGTATGCTGACTTAAAGAAGAAGCTGTACGATGTTCTTGGAGAAGAAGAAATTGCCGATACGCTACATGAGAAGATGGTACAAGAGTTGAGTGTAACACGAGAGCCCGCTATTGATAACGCTCCGACACCGACTCCAAGCCCAGCTGAGACGCCAGCTCCAACACCTCAAGTGGATAATGCAGTCGCGGATGGAGATGAAGACACACTTAGTTATTTTGCTAAACTAGCACAAAGCTAAGGGTTAAGAATCACTCAATGGCAGGGGGCGACACCAGATCGGTGTCGCCCTTTTTATTTAAAAAGTAGGAACTAACTCCATCGTGCGATCGATGTGTTGATCCAGTCCAATAGATGTGTTTGTGACATTGTTATTGTCGCCACCCCGATTCACAATTGATGTTATTCCTGAAGATGTTCCGACTGAAGCCTGTAGAACTTCAAACTCTTTCATCTGATTCATACGTCTTTGCTCCGAGTCTAATTGAGAACCAGTTAAAATATCAACAAGTTGTATTTTATTATCCTCTTCAATTTTATTGAGGCTTTGTATTACAGAAACTTGAGAGTCATAAGCAGATTCTTCACTTTTATCTATTAATTTCGATGATAAACTTGATGTGGCGCCCACAGAGATGTCTGGAATAGTGGTTATAGAATATGGATCTCCTGTCATAACTGGTGTACGGGGGCGCAGTTTGATCGAATCAGAAGGCTCCAGCAAATTAACCTTAACCAGATCTGTTTCTGATACACGCGCCTCGATTCCTCTATAACTTAAACCATCATTGATACTCTCAACAAAGGATTCTCTAGATAATTTACCAGAACTAACAGCCTCCTGTGACTTTATGAGTCGAGTCTCAGCAGAATCCATAGATTTAAGTGATGGTGTCCTTTGAAATGCAACTGTTGCTAGAGCAGTTGTAGATGCACCTGTGGCATCAAAACCCTCAAATCTTTGTGACATCGTCGGGTCGGGTTTAATAGAAGATATAGGCGCGGCTGTTCCAACTTCCACTGAAGCGCCGCCAGTGAGTGTATTACTATTCAGAGATTTTATGGGTGATTCAATAGGGGTTGGAGTAGTAACTAGTGGGGATGTTGCTCCGACTTCTTCATCCGATACATCACCATAGAATGCGTTTGTGATGCCAGAGCCAATCATATCTGTTGGCAACACCTTTGCAAAGATTCCTGCGGCAAATCTTCCTGCTAAATCTCCACCAACGGCTGCAATAAACGCAGCTGGTAGCCCAAGTCCACCTGTGAGAGCGGTTAATAGACCGACTGATATGGCGGCTCCAGTTGGCCCGCCGATTGCTTCAAGAAATCTAGTGCCTACTGCCTCATTTTTTTCTCCCTTTGATTTTGTTGGATCTTCTAGTATTCCCTTAATATCATTATTGGCAAATATACTTTCAACAACTGTTCCAATGATTGGAACTTTTTTCAACATAGGTGCACCTGCACTGAATAATCTTGATGAACCCTTTCTGATTGCATCAGCTGTACCATCTGCAAGTGGTTGCAATGCTTTATTTCCAAGCCACGTTGCTCCAGTGATGGCTGCGCCACGTACAGCACTGAGACCATTTCCAGCCATAGTCTTAACAGCGCCAGCAGTTGAGGAAATTGTATTACTTGCTGCACTAAGTCCAGTTCCAATCGCGGCTTTGGTAGCAGTAAAACTAGAACTTATACTGGCTGCAGCCTTTGATCCGAGTGATTTTGCACCACCCTTAAGTCTTGAAAAAAGACTAGGTTTTGCTTTTGGTTTTGTTTCAAGTCCGACACCATTGGATGCAGTCTCGGCGACTTCCGAATTCGTGCTAAGATCGGATAGTGTATCACTATTATCTTTAACAACATTACTAATTCTCGAAACACTTTCAGTAACACCAGCCCTAAGTGCGGCAACGGAACTTTTTGCACTGTTCGCTGTTTTCGCGACTGACTGAGGTGTTTTCCTCGCAATTGTTGTTGCGGCTGAACCTACAGTTTCCTCTTGGTCATTTGCAATTAAAGCGGCCCCGATCGAAGCCGCGGCGGCGAATGGGATTAGTCTTTTGGCAACAAGTCCCAGCGCAGTAACTGTTGGACCAAGAGCCATGATGGTCTTAAAGATCCTGCCGCTGTTCTGGGCCAATAACAACTCGGGCAGACTGATGCCGTCGCCGTCATCACCGCCTCCTCCTCCAAATCTCTTTCCTCCACCGACCCCAGAACTATTCACACCATCTTTAAGATCCTCTAGGGCCTTGATGTGTCTCAATTGTAACCTAATATCTTCTTTTCTATCTTCACGATTCTGAAGCGCGTCTCCCTGAGAATTAGACTCCATTGAAGTCACAGCATTAAAAGTACCAATGATCGGGTCGGATATGTCCGACCATAATTCAATTATGCTATTTGATATACCCTTTAATATTTCAACTGAAGTACCACTATCGATAGAAGATGTTGTTGTGTTAGTATCTCCAGAAGAAACTAGGCTGCTACTTGTGTTAGTATCTCCAGAAGAAACTAGGCTGCTACTTGTGTTAGTGTTAGTTGTTCCTCCGCCAAGGCCACCAGTTATTTCATTAACTGATTGTTGCGGGTCAAAATCCTTTGCTGTCTTGGAAATCTTACTCAACAACCCTTGTCGAATCATAAAGAATCTACCCTTTGTCAAGATATCTTGTTCGGGTGTTGAACCAAGGAGATCACTAAGAGATATAGTATCATCTATCTCAACTTCGGCAGACTTTGTTGCTTTCTCAGCCTTTTTAAGAATATTTTTCTTAATGCGCATCCATCTAAACGCATGAATCATATTCACCTCGGGCGCTTCGCCAAGTATGTCGGATAATGATATTTTCTTATCAATTTCCAGACCTTTCAACTTACCACCTTGCGTTTCGGAGTCTACCGCTTTAAGAATATTTTTCTTAATTTTAAAAAACTTTAGAGCCAGTATATTATTGAGAGGATTTAATTTAGATGTATCACCAAGGGGCTTCTGATTACTAGTCTGATTAACAGTTTGATTATTACTAGTCTGATTAACAGTTTGATTACTGCCCGATTGATTATTAGATTGCACATCAGAACCATCCAACTCTACCAAGTTGATTTTTGAGATACCCATCTGAACACCTTTACCAATCTCTGAAGCACTAGTTGTATATACTTCAGAGATTTTTGAAAAGTGTTCTTTTAATGCGGCGATAACTTGTTCTCTGTCGACAACTTGTTCTCTGGCGACATCTGAATTCGCATCTTGAACTTGTGTAAGTTTATCGGTTATCTGAGCTAGACTGTTATTTTCTTGAGGCATTTCTTTGTTTTATTTTCTCATTTTCTTCCGCAATATAAGATTGTAACAAGCCGACATATATCTGTCTCTCCCAAGGAATCATATTATCCAATTCAGTCAAACTGTATTTGTGATGTTGCATCATCGCAAAGTTGGTTTGATAGTGATTAGCTAATGACTCATGTGAAAGACTTAGATAAAAAAATCACTTAATCCCGAAAGTGTGTGTTCATTTTCATGATCACAAAGTAAGCATGTATATTTAAAAGTGTGTTCTAATTTAGGTTGATTCTCAATGTATTTTTGAATTGCTTCAAGATTTGCGTGATTTAATGAATCCACAAATTGTACAAGTTCCTTTTTATCGGTATCATCTGTCATATGTACGTTATCTTCATCATAGATAGATTCGATTGAGGCAATGATTGATGCAGTAAGATCATCCTCAATCTTGCTCATATCTTTAACACGGATAGGTCTAAGCATAAGACCGACTTCATCAGTCAGTTTAATCTTATTATCAATTTTCTTTTCAGACCAAATGATCTTTGCTTCAGTTAGATCGATATCAGTGACACTCAATTTGTCACAACCTTGACATTTAATATTAAACTGCACGGTTTCGCCAATACTGATAGCTCGTAGTTTGAGAAAGATATATTCAAGATCAAAGAGTGTGAGATCATTTGGTTTAATCTTTTCAAATGAGCAGACGCTGATAATCTCTGTAACAGCTTTAATAATTTCATTTGTATCACCAGATGACTGGGCTTGGAGTAAAATTTTCTCTTCTCTCACAAGGAAAGGGCGGATTTCAATTTTCTTCTTAGTAGAAGGGATTTCAATCGTGTGTTTAGCTGTTTCTAGTATTGGTAATGCCATAATATTTTAATAATTTAGTTTATGATTTAGTGTTGTTATTTATACCCTTAAAATTTATCTTCTGAAAATTCCAAAGGGATTGTTCATGATTCGCGCATTCTTGGCATCAGCATCGAATTCATATGCGCGAATGCCACGCGAAGTATATGAATCATTGTCATTATCAGCCAAAATATCTTTACATGCGAAGGTCACTGTTAATCTTAACGATGTATCTGTCACCTCATGTGATTTTTCAATGGAGCCCACTGTGATGGGGTAGCATTCAATTAACTTGATGGAATATCGTGCTTTATCTTGTTTATCTTGATGAACAAGCAGCATATCTTCAACATAATCCTCACGATATCGAGCCTTATATGTAGTCTGATCAATGATTCCCGCCTGCCATATCTCAAAGACTCTTTTAGCAAGGAAGTCTTCAGTTAATCTGAATGTAACAGAGACCTCATCATTAATGAAGCCGCTTGGAACTTTCAAGGGGTTTCTATACATTGAGTAATCAACTGTCTCAATTTGCTTACCAGGAAAATTAATCGACTCACACAAGATATTTAATGATTCTTTACCAAACGCGAGATCCGGCACTTGTCTGGTCACATAATTTGGTAGACCGAATTTAGCGGTAAATCTATTTGGATTCGCTAAACCTCTTCTACTTATCTCTCCTTTTATTTTTTCTATTGGTCCCATTAGATTGATTTCTTTGAAATTCCCCAAACTGAAGACTTACTCTTCTTAGCAAACTGTTCAGTTGGTAAAAATAAAGCCGCTTCCCATTCAGTCGATGGAACTTCAGCAATTGTTGATGTTACGTGTTGATTTAAATATCTTTTAAAGCAAGGTTGAAATTCTTTTAACTTTGAAGAAGCCTTGAGAAAGTCATATGTAATTCTAAATTTTGTTGAACTATCATATTTTTTATTATTACTAAACTCCAAAAGTTTATCAAAGAACTTAGCTCTTAACTTGGGAGAAAGATAATGTAGATTCAATCCATAGAAACCTTTTGGTGCACGGTCGATCATAATGATCAGAGGGAATCTATCATAGTATGGTAATGTATCCTTTGTCTTTGGATCATAGAAATACATGAACATACGACCTGTGAGTGGTCTGTTCACCTTCTTCAGAGCACTATCCTTCAATAGATTATCACGTGTAGGTCTTACAATTGTCTTCACCTTTGTACGAAACCATTCCAAGGAATCCGATGATCTTGGTGTGACACCAGCACGGAATGCAGCAGCTTGGATTTTATCAAAGTAAGAAGTCTTGGCCATATAATGTATTTATATCATTTCTTCTTTGGTTTCTTGGGTAAGACAAGCTTTATTCCGAAGGATTGGATCTCATCTTCAGTCCAGATTGCGAATTCCCAGCCACGATTCTCACAATACTCTTTAGCAGCTTCCCATTTGGAAGTGTTCTTTACGTATTGCATAACCTCAGTGATATACCTCTTAGTCTTTCTAGACTTTACTTTGGGTTCTCTTGTCTGTGCTTTGGGTTTGATCTCAATGATATATGTTTTACCATTATCCATTTTTATTTTTAGATCAGTGAAGTATCTATGAGGTTTACCATCAGTCTTACATCTATATGGTATAACAACTGTTTCCGAGCCCCATTTTAACACCTTTGGATGATCATCCAACCATCTAAAGACTTGACGTTCCCAAAGTGAACGAAATGTGCAATTAGAATAATCTCCTTCATATTTACTTATATTCTTTACTTTATATTTTCCTCTGTAAGTTTTCATATAAATAACATATATGGGTAATAATAATATTTATAACAACACTGGTACCACTATTGTGTTTCCAGATGAAATCCGCTCACAAAGGGGTGTGAGGCCTATAATAAAATTTACTGCATATAATCGCAGTGATGGTCTGGCAGATCAACATCACATCGTTCTTCCGATACCAGCTTCGATGGCATTCTCGGATGGCGCGGACTATAATACAATAGATCTAGGCTCTGCTACTAATACTATTAATTCAATGGCGCAGGGCGAAGGTATCGGCGCTGTTTCATCAGTAAAGGCATCACAAATTTTACAGATCGCGTCGAAGGCGACACCTATTTCGGAGCAGGTAGCTTTCGCGACCAAAACAATTATCAATCCAAACACAAATACATCCTTTGTAACTAATAAAGTTAGAAATTTTGGTTTTAATTTTAAACTGATCGCGACCACGCCAGCTGAATCCAATTTAATTAACGAAATCCATACAACATTTAGAAAATTTACATACGCAAGTCAGAAGGAGGATTCTAGTAATCTTACGCTAGACTTTCCTCCTGTATGGACGATCCGCTTTATGAATGTTGGTGACAATGAGCCTGAAAATAAATTCATCCCAAAGATTTATAGTTGCTATTTAACACAATGTGAGTCAACTTTTAACTCTGAAGCAAATTTATATTTTAATGATTCCGCACCACTTTCGGTAAATATCTCTTTACAGTTCCAAGAAACAAGGGCCCTAACACGAAAAGATTTCAAAAAAATGGAGGAGGATAGGTCTGGATCTAGAGGGATTCGTGGAGGCCGGGCTACTGTAAATAGTTTAGCTGCTAACACTTTAAACCGAGATTAATATGAGCATTTTTTCACAGTTTCCACTAATAGATTATAAAGTCAATGGGAGTAATATTAACACATCCCTAATTGATATCTATAGGCACGTTGATGTCAATGAGACATTGATCGATGATATAACAAGTTACAGATATTATGATATTAAGGATGGAGAAAGACCCGATGGTGTTTCTCATAAGTTATATGGTAACTCAGAATATCATTGGACTTTCTTTGTAGCCAATGAGAAACTTAATTCTTTGGATGATTGGCCACGGAGTTACAATGAACAGATATCATACATTGATAAAAAATATGATGAGTATTCTGTTCTTGAGTTTATTCCAACACAAGAATATATAGGAAATCTGTATACTCTCGAAGGTGAACCGCCAATGATTGATATTTCCGGCGTTTATGAGGGTAGTGGTGAATACAGTAGAATTTCAGAAGGTAATTTCAATGAATCTAGATGGATTCTAAGAAAATTAAATGGTGAAAATGTAATATTAAGTATTGTTCAGTATGTGGAAGATTTAGTAGCCACTCACGCATGGACTATTCGTAATGAAGATCCGTTGAAAGAACCGTTCTTAAGAGCGCCATCGGGAGATCTACTAACAGTAAGTAGTCAGAAACCGTGGCTCATTACAGACTGGTTTGATGTTAGAAGAAATTTAGATGCGGGGCACAGGGTTGCTACAAAGTTAGTAAAACCCGTAATTGGTGATAGCGTAAGCAGATCTGGTGATACAGTTACTATTACATTTTCAGAGGATCATGATATCACTGAAGGTGTTTTTGCAGGTGAAGAGTTTGATTCAGAACCGTTTGGTTACCTAAGTTCATTTGATCAGAATAGAAAAATAAGTATCAGCGGAATTGAAGGTGGTTCACCCGATGTAAATGGAAAAGTTATAACAACTACCACTGCAAAATCATTAAGTAACACTGATATTATTTTTCCATCTTTCACATTTGATTCGAGAGATTGGTTCATCTCAGGGACTATTAATGGTAAAAATAGTTATGTGAGTTATGGCACCAGTGAAAATACCAGTGTTAGTAAGAAGTGGACACTTAGTTGGGATGCTGATTTCTATAGCAATGATGATCAAAAAGCGTGGCGGATGTCACAAACTGGAAGCGGTGCAAAGAGTGGATTCGGGGGTTCGGGTGTGTCGAGACTTCAGCCTTTGGGCCCTTGGTATGATGATGTTTATAGTACAGATGATGTTGCAACACCAGATCTTGTCACAAATTGGAGAGGCCGAGCCCTCAGAGACCCAAATATTCCACCACTCGACGAAGTAGTAGTCTTCGGTGCTGGGACAGAAGATGTGAATGGAACGTATGTTAGAACAGGTACCACGAGTTCAGGTGGACCATCATATACAAAGCCAGGTACCAATGGTGGTGCACCAACTTATCTATGGGCTGACTTTTCTGGTGCATATCTTCCTAGGCGGCCATATTTCTGGAAAATTTCATTTGATAAAGCAAATAATCAATCTGCTGTGATTCTTTATGATGGATATGGTTATGCTGATGAACTACCTTCACCCGATTCATGGATATTAAGACAAACCTATGATGAAATTACATTAATTCCAGAAGTAGCAGCGTGTACTGCATTCGTCCCTGATGATGACACTCTTGGATCAGCGTGGCAGTCAGTTGGTTTCGATGATAGCGCATGGCCCCCTGGTTCTACTGGTGTTGGATACGACTATGGTTCGCTAATAAATCTCGATGTAGAAGCAGAGATGTTGGGGTTGGCCACATCGATCTACGTGCGTGTACCTTTTACTGTTAATAACATTAGTGATATTACTTCGCTGTTGCTACGCATGAGAGTTGACGACGGCTTTGTTGCATATGTGAATGGTGTTAGAGTTGCGTCGAGGAAAGCTCCTTCGACATTAGATTATAACTCTAGCGCGACTACGTTTAACGAGGACGCCGAGGCAGTTGTGTTTGAAACGTTTGATATCTCTGCATATAGTGACGAACTTGTTATTGGTGATAACATCCTCGCGATTCATGGACTTAATCATACCGCGAATAGTTCAGATTTATTAATCATGCCAGAGCTGGTGTATACGACACCGCAAAACCCGTTGTTGCAACCACCAGCACCAACTGTTTCCACATCCGATTTCTCTTATGGGCCGATTTATCCAGCATCTAGTAGTAATGAATTCTCGATCGATCGGGCCGTGACATTTGAAGTTGAAGGATTAACAGGAACTTTGAGTGGAACTCCTGTGGTGAGTAATTTCATAACACAACCAAGTTTTTCTTTTGGAAGAGATTCAATGATTAAATATAATAATTATTTTAATGATATAGATTTCACAGATAAAAATCTAAGATTGAGAGTTAAAAATCAAGAGTTTGTTGCTGAGACAGTAGCGTATGATTCTGAAAGGCTTCAAGTGTGGGTTAATAATATTTCACACAACTCCTTTCTTTCGAATGATGAACAGACATATGTTTTAGATTATGTGACTGATTCAGAGACTGAAAGGAATGAATGGTTAACAAATAGTATCCTACCTTGGGTTCGGAACCATCATCGTGATGTATATAATAACTTAATCTCTGATGCTAGAATTATTGATGATAACATACAACCTTATTTTAGAGGTTCATTTAATAACACTACTGACATTACATATAGTAGTGGGTTCAGTATAAGTAGTTATGAAACAGATAGTGATGTTGATCAAGAAACTGGTATTATCGACGGAGGAGATTTTGTTCGCGGAGCAATCAAATTGTATGCCAATGATACTATTATATCTCTGCTCTACTCTGACTATCTAAAAAATGTAGAACTTAAGACATCTAGATCTTGGTTAAAATCTTACAATGCACCATATAGTTATTTAAGTGATGGCGAATATGTAACTGCATATGATGCTTTAACAAAACTCAGCCCTATAAGTAATATTAGGACTGCTCGGGCGAAGAATGATAACTATATCACATACTTCTATGCTGAAGAGGAAGAGAATGAAGCTAAAAGAAATATCCGTGTGTTGAAAGATTCTGATGTACAACCTTTTGTAGATTATTATAGAAATTTAATTAATGAGTAATATATCAAAGAACATTGATTCTGGTTCCAGTAGGAGTGTTACGCCAGGTTCATACAAGATAAAATCTATTAAGCTTTTCACGCACACTGGCGATGACTTTCTGATTCAGAATGTTGTAACCAAACTTATTATAACAGAAAGCATTTACTCTAATACTCTTATGTGTAAGCTTTCTGTTAGGGACACGACTAATATGATCGAAAATCTCCCTTTGATTGGACAGGAGAGGATCGAGATTCAACTGGAACACAAACCACTCAGCTCGAAGACCCAGATCGCCAAAATCGAGTTAGAATTCTATGTTACAGAATATCCACTATATGGTAGATCGAACGAGAAGCATATTCAGTCATTTTCCTTTAGTGGTATTTCCAAACACGCATACATTTCAAGGTTTAAGAAAATATCCAGGGCTGTAGATGGTCTTACATCGGATGGAATAAGCAACATTGTTTCAAGTGATTTAGGATCAAGTTCATTCGTCATGAACAATCCCCCTATATCAAAGTTTAAAGGAACCATTAATACACAGACACCATTGGATGCTATTGAGTGGTTGAGAAAGAAAACATATGATGATAATAAGGCACCCTATTACTTCTTTCAAACATTAAATGGTGATGTCAATCTATCTTCTCATACAGAGTTGGTTGAACAGCCCGTTTACTATAATTATTATAGCACTAGAGGTTTCAATCATGTTCCAAACACTGAAGAAGATTATTTAGAAAGAAAGCAGCGAATACTTGAAATCACATCCGATCTCAGGTTGGGAAAAATATTTCAGGCCATTGATGGTGCATATGCTTCAGAAAATTTCTATCTTGATGTGGGCACTAAAACTTTCACATCAACAGAGTTTTCTTATTCAGGTAAAACTATTGAAGGGAAAAAAAATACACCACCAGAGCCGCCCGCCCGTGTAGGGCTCGATCCAGTAAATAGTTTAGGAAGGAAGTCATCTATATCTTCAAATTTCTTAATCGATAATGCTCCTATCAATGAGAATTATCAGTCTCACCATGAGTATGTCTCAACGAATGCCTTTGCCTTTGGTGATACAGAGAAAAACTATAATGAGATGAAAAAAGAAAGTGGGGGAATCACAAAGGCATACGTTGAAAATCTTGAATCGATTACACACGATTTAAAATTATTTGGAGACTATGAATTGAATGCTGGTAAGGTGATCGACATTAACTTACCTCGTGCGACAGAGCCAGATATTCAGGGGGGTATCGATAAACATCTTTCGGGTAAATACTTAATTACCTCTTCTATACATACATTTGAGAATGGAGAGTATTTCACACAGGTGAAAGTAAAACGTGATTCATTCACTATTAATTTATAATTATGAGTACAGAAAATTTTATGCAAAACGGTGGAGCATTCCACTGGTTCACTGGAGTCGTTGAGGATATACAAGATCCGAAGGAGATGGGACGCATTCGTGTGAGATGCTACGGCTTTCACACAAAGAATAAAGAAGATCTTCCAACTGAATCACTACCATGGGCTTCCCCAATGCTTCCTGTGACATCTGCATCGATGACTGAGTTAGGAACTTCGGCAACGGGTCTGTTAAAAGGTTCTTGGGTGATTGGATTCTTTAGAGATGGTTCGAATGGTCAAGACCCTATTGTAATGGGTTCTATTCCTTCCATGTCTTCACTTGTAGATTATCAGTATGGTTTTACAGACCCTGAAAAAAGATATCCAGTGAATACAAAACTTGATATTGCTGAGACTCCACTAGCCGCTAAGAGTATTGATGAAGCCTATAAGAAAGCATTCTCTTATACGAAGAAAGTAGAATTAAGAGAGGCACATGATGTTGTTCCTACAGCAAATGCTGCTCATGAAAACGATTGGAAATTCCCAGACATTGATTCAGTTATTAAACCACAGTATCCTAAGAATCATGTCATTGCTTATGAGAAAGCGACAGATACTTTAGAAGATTCACACATTGTTGAATTCGATGTTACACCAGGACAGGAAAGAATCTCAACCATTCATAGAACTGGTACGTATAGAGAGATCACACCAGTTGGAGATGAGACAAGTGTTATTGTTGGAAATGATTTTCAAGTTGTTGTTAAGAATCAGAATGTGAATGTCATTGGTAATTGCAATCTCACAGTTGATTCTAATTGTTCTACATACATTAAAGGTAATTGGAATATTCAAGTTGATGGTAATATTGTCAAGAAGGTTGCTGGATATGAAAAACTTTCGGTTGGTCTCTATCAAGAGGAAATAATCGACGGCGCTGTAACACAACGGATCGGCTCCACACTAAAACAGTCCACTGGTGGTTCAGTTACTGAAGTTTATGGTGGTAAACTGGATTCCACTATCTTAGGTAATGTTTCAGAGGTGATTGGTGGTTCTCTTAAACAATCCACCGGCGGTTCTGTTACTGAAAATTATGGTGGAAATCAAAGGACTCGGGCCCCGAATATCTTACTGAATTAGTATAAATAGAATATATGGGTAATAACTTTTCAGATAACAACACGGGGAGATCTTCTGTAACTTCGCGAAGGAGATTGTATGCTGACCTCCCCCTGGCTTTCAGTGTTCATCCCAACACACAAGATGTCCCATCATTGAAAGATTTGGATGCAGTGAAACAGTCTGTAAGAAACCTTGTATTAACAGGCTTTACTGAAAGACCTTTTCAGCCTCGGATAGGTACTGGCATCACATCACTATTATTTGATCCTGCTGATCCATTCACAGAAATGGCTATCAAGGATGAAATTGTTAGAGTATTAGAAGAGTATGAACCAAGAGCAAATAATATTTACGTGGAGGTGATCGACTCATCCGACCAAAACGCATATCAAATAAATATTCAATTCGATGGGATGATTTCCAACCAAAGAGAAGAAATTAATTTTTATCTCGAACGCACACGATAATGGCACAATTCAATGTAACAGAACTAGACTTTGATAGGATAAAAGAAAATCTTATCAGTTATTACAAAAACTACCCTGGCGGTAAGTATAAAGACTTCGACTTCGAAGGATCCGGTCTTAATATGATGGTGGATATCCTCGCATATAATACACACTATAATGCAATCACTGCTCATACTTCGATCAATGAGACATTCCTTGACTCTGCACAGTTAAGATCAAATGTTGTATCTCGGGCCAAGCTCTTGGGTTATACTCCAAATAGTGTTACAGCTTCCAGCTGCACCCTCACACTAGAATTTAATGGATCAGTTAATAACTCTGAAGAAAGTTTTAATATTCCAGCAGGGAAGAAAGTCACGACAAGTATTAATGGAAAGACATATGCATTCATAACCACAGAGGATTATGAAGCAACTTTGGTATCTGGTAAGTATATATTCCGCGGCGTAGAATTTCATCAAGGTATTTTAAAATCCCAAAAGTTCGTTGTTAGAGACACTGGTGATAAGGGTCAGAAGTATGTATTGAAAGATAATACAGCAGATATTTCACATCTGAGGGTTAAGGTCCTTGATAATGATTCGAGTGATAGTTTTTCAATTTATAATAAGTTCACAACATTCACAGATGTGACGGGTGAAAGTGAGGTGTATTTTATCACAGAAAATCATGATGGAAATTATGAAATAGAATTTGGTAATAACATTTATGGAAAGAAACCGACTGGCCAGAATATTATTGAACTTGAATATATAAGCACTGCCGGTGAAGAAACAAATGGTGCAACAACATTCACATGGGTGTCGAGTAACCCTGGGCCATCAGCTATTATATTGGAATCACGAGCGGCTGGAGGGGCAATCAAAGAAGACATTGAATCAATTCGTTTCAACGCGCCTTTAACCTTTGCATCTCAAGAGAGAGCTGTTACGGTTGATGACTATCTCGCTCTAATTAAAAGAGATTTTCCTGCTGCCGATATTATTTCTGTATGGGGCGGCCAAGATAATGATCCTCCACAATATGGTAAAGTTTTTATATCAGTAAAACCTAATTCTGAAAATACATTAACCAACACACAGAAAGATGAATTGAAGGGATTACTTTCTTCGAAAAATGTTGCATCAACCATTCCAGAAATCGTTGATGTTAACTTTACATATTTATATTTTAATATATTCTTTAAGTATAATTCAAATCAAACAGATCTGAATAAATCAGAACTTGAGACTCTTGTCAAATCTGGATTGGAAACTTATAATGTTAATATTCTACAAAGTTTCAATACAGTATTTCGCCACTCCAATTTCCTTAAATCAATTGATAGTATTGAAGCATCAATTCTTAGTTCAACTGCTAGAGTGGGTGCTTATAAGCAAAAGATTTTATCGCGGCTTGACACACTATCATCGGAGTTATCATTTGATTTTCAGCTGTATGGCGATATAACCGGTACTGATTCTATCATATCATCAGATGATTTTAAATATCAAGGGTATTATGTTAGACTAGGAGATGAGCCTCTATCAAATACAACAAGACGAATCTATGCTTATAGGGTGGATAATTCTGGCGCACAGATAAAAATGATTAATGATGTGGGGACTTTGATACCTGATACGGGTATCCTTCGATTCAATCCAATACCTGTTGATGAATCAAAAACAATTAATGTATATTGTTCGCCCGCATCAAATGATGTCGTTGCTAAAAGAAATAACTTGATTCGAATTGATGTCAAAAAATCAGCCGTCACTGGAGATGTTGATACGATTTCTGTCGGTGGTGCTGCAGGGGCAATTGATTATACAACATATAATAGGCATAGTTAATGGATATTTCAATAGCAACTGCGAGACCCGCAACAACTGAGGCGAATACTGTCGACTCTTTGGTGCCCATGCATCTAAGAGAAGGTGCGGAGAACTTCATTGGCTTCATTGAAGATTATTACTCTTATATGAATACAGATGGTTTGCCATCACAAGAGATTAATAACATCTTAACTGAGCAAGACATTGATCGGACTTCTGCACAATATATTGATTTGATTCAAGCTGAAATCGCTAAAAATGTTCCAAGGGCTGCAGCATTTGATAGAGTTTCTTTATACAAGAAAATTGTAAAATACTATCTCACGAAAGGTTCAGAGGATAGTATCATTAATTTCTTTAAGATATTTTATGATGATGTCATCTCAATCCAATATCCAAGGGAGTTACTATTCAAGCCATCTTCTGGTGATTATGCAGAGGGTATATATAGAAACACTAAAGGGTTTGTTTCTAACTCGGATGTTCTACAGGATAGTTATTTTTGGCAGGATTTCTCTTATGTGATTAATTCATCTATTGGTGCTGCTGAATGGAAGAATGAATTTAATAAACTTGTTCACCCCGCGGGCTTTAAGTTCTTTGCTATACTTTCACTATTGATTGTTCGAAGAACCAATTGGATCGGGAGATTTGTTAGATTTAATTCTTTCACTAGAACATATGAAGCGACACTGCCAAGGAATTACAGGGATTTGTATAAAACACATGATTATAATGATCTTGATTGGCTGAAGAGTCTAACTCCACCACATAAATCACACACCAACGAAAGATACAGTGATAAGGTTGGTGACCATATGCCGATGTTTCAATATGGTCTCTTGGGTAATATAGCCACGCGATCCATCGCCACCATACTCAATTATGATGATGATTCGTTCGATCGTCTTATTATATTCATCACCAATTACTTTGCCAAGTCGGACTCTGATAGTTCTATAAGAACTCGAAATGATTATATTCAAAATTTAAAATTCTTGGATACTGGATGTATCAGTGGGTATAAAAATGTGCCAGTAGATTATGGTCTTAAATTTAATTATAATGATATTAAATTCCCAACGATTGATCCATTGGTCTATAGCGATAATCGACTTGGTCGTGGTGGAGATTTCATAGTTGAGCAATCAACATCTGATGTGATGTTATTGACACAAGACGGCGGAAACAACTTATCTGATAATTATGAAAATCGTAGAATTTTCTCAAACATATCAAGTTTCATAACAATAATCGGGGGCCCTGCACCAATTGGGCTAATCACGTTAGATCAGTCTGATGAATCGCCGGTTGGGCAATCATCTCTAAATATAACTACACTAGCGGGCAAACAATTAATAATATAGTATAAATAGTAGATATGGGTATTTTAATTTCAAATTTAAGTAGTACGACAAACATTGCGAATAGTGATAGTCTTATTTTAGATCAATCTGATAAGACTGTTAAAATCACACTCGATGAATTGTCCACACATTTTTCATTAACTGAATTACAGGCGGATGTTGAATTGAATGATCTGGCTGCCATCGATGATTATACTGTTATAGGTAATGTAAGTGGAGCCAGTGCTAAGCCGACCTCGATCAGCATCCTTGATGATCCAACACTTAGCGCCAATAGTAGCACTTCACTGGTTACACAGAGTAGTGTTAAGTCTTATATCGATACGATTGCTTCGCAGATAGGTGAGACTGGTGGTGGAGATGCGTCGGGCTATACCGTCTTTATCGGTGGCACACTCTCGGACATCCCCGAAAATAACAATAAGTTATTAACTCAACTAGCAATCGTAAATTATGTAAAGAGAGACGGTTATATTCAGCCCTCACAATTAAGCACTGGTGCTCCTGTATGGGATGTCTCTGGTTATGTGACATTAGGCGCGGAGGGAGTGGACAACGATCACCTTGTTACAAAGGGATATGTCGATTCTGTTGTCCCATCAGGTGGAGTAGGAGGCTCCTCATTGTTGAAGTATGGTGAGATAGTTGCCGGGGGAGTTAGTGGACCAGCAGCAACCGCGGACCCAAATCCAACAACATCTGGCGATTTTACAACTGTCCGTGTGCCGAGCAACAACGGGAATGATAGCACGTTTACCTGCACGTTTAAGACACCTCTAACCAATGCTAATTATAGTGTCATCCTTGAACTTGTATCAAATAGTGCTGTTACAGTAGATTTTGATAATGAGATTAATTATGTCATATTAAGTAAATCATCAACTGGTTTTTCTTTTAACATTGAGCTGCAGGGGACAACGTCAATCACCGCAGCCAACATTAATATCAATGTAAGAATCGAATCAACGACCGCAAGTGCCGTTACTACAAGTCAAGAATGGGAGGCCGTGAATTATGTCTTCGGGACGACTTACACTAATAGCACTGGTTCCCCACTATTGATTAATGGTTTTGGAACTTCTGCTGTTGGGACTAATCTATCAACCAATGTTATTATCAATGAAGGTCTGGCAAATGAGATCTCACTTCCCTTTGTTCATAATTGGGGGGATGCGACGACGATTGGTGGCAATCAGGCAGGTGTGACGATTCCAAATGGCGCTACATACAAATTCGAGTATGACCCCAATGACAACACACCGGCGACAAGCTTCTTCTGGCAACAAATGACGACAATCGCTGTTACTGGAAGTGTTATTAATGGGGCTGAAGGTCCCGCAGGTCCCACTGGTCCTCAAGGTCCTGCCGCCGCCATATATACATTGGCTGGGTCCGTATTAACCATCACAACACCATAAGCATAATGCCTACACAGGATATATTTTTCAACCAGTTAACCAATGTGATCTTCGATGACGCAATTGCTGGGGAGGTTGGCGTCACTGAAGTCATCTTCAATGGGGAAACGATATTCACCGACGAAAATCCAATCCTTGGTGTAGATGAAACAGATCCCGTGACAGTGGGTACAGGCTTAATATTACCTACATATCGATTTTCTTTGGACTGGTCAAATGAAAATTTATTTAATAAAACCATCACCGCGACCGTGATCGTGCGGGTGTATGATTCTAATGGTGATTCAATATCCGAAAATGCTATCACATATTCAGAAACAATCAATCTCAATTCTCAGCCGAGCGGTACAATTGTATTCAGTGGCTTTTTTGGTTCACTACTCAATGAACAAGAGACCGGAGCTTATATCAAAATCGCCGCGGGTACTAGTGCAGAACTCTCCAATCTTCAAGTGCTATCTCCAATAGCATAATTATGATAAAAGTTACATCACAAAATCTAAAAAAGTTGGAAATAGATAAATTAGACTGTTCTCAAGACGGTCAGACGGCCATAGACTATTGTGAAAGTCGCGGTGGTGTTGCTTATCTACACGAACTTCCAGTGTGCACTGCGCACAAAATTTGGTGTTATATTAAAGCTACTCAAGATCCCACATCTCCCTATATCGATGCTGGATATAGTATCAATGATATTTTGTTACATGCGTCGGACTATGATTCGTGGAAAGAATTTTTGGCGGCATACAATGATAAAGAAAATCATAACTACTTTACATGCAAGGATTACATCAAGGCTTATATGTTACTAGAAAAAGTTAAACACAAAACCTCGATTGAATCCACTGTTACAATAATCATGAAATATATACCCGAAGATGTTATAAATGATTTCTTCGAAAACTTAAGCTACTAACAAACAATTAATAATTCACGTAAATCTTTATAAATAACATTATGTCAGCAATCATTACAAATAACTTTAGACGAAACTCTTGTGAGGGTTTTATAAATCAGATTAAAAGTGACCCAAACTCATATTTTATCGGAATTGGTAAGAGTGATAAGTGGCCAGACTCGGTTACCTATAGTGAAGATGATCAACAGTTTCTTGTACCCCTTCCTAATGGTACTATTATAGAAGACCAAGATGTCCTTGATAATCTTATAACTTTGGTTAAAATTAAAGAGCAGTCTGTTTTGACACCAAGGAATAGGTGGGAATCTGGTAGAACATATAAAGTTTATGATCCATATGATCCACTAACATTTGATCTGGAAGGTAGTGATTATCCTTGTTATGTGACAATGAACAATAATATTTATGCCTGTCTGGGCAATAATGGTGGCTTGAAGTCTACAATTAATCCATCTGAACTATATGACACGTTTGATACAACAAATCATGTTTTGGTAACAGGGGATGGATATATTTGGTGCTTTATTCAAACAAATAATCAGTCATCAACATTCAATACCGAGCAGTTTATTCCGGTTAATCAATCTTTAGTCGAAACAAATAGTGACACCCTTTTGGTTAATGCAAAGCAGGCTACAGGGGGTCTCATTTACAATTTCAAGATTCCACTTTCTGCGGGTGGCTCAAACTTAACCAAAGAAGACCTGATAATTAAACTAAAAGGTGTTGATGAGTATGGTATTGCTATACCAACTATAGATCTTAATAACAATGATAAATTTGTCGTCGATGTGACTGGTGGCGAAATCAAAAGCATTGAATATGCATATAGTGAAGATAGCCCAATTGGAGCAGGTATCATGGCATATCCATTGATTGGTTATATGAAAGCTTCAATTGAAGTTTATGAGAATACTGACGGCAATGAAGTTTTTGTGGATACTATCAGAATAAATCCTCTCGTTGCTCCGATCGATGGTTTTGGAGCAAAACCAAGAAGAGATATTCCTTCTTATTATGCAGGGTGTTACACAAGATTCTCTGGAGTAGTTGACGGCGATGCACTCATTGATACTCCAATTCGACAAGTGTCCTTGATCAAAGATATTCAGAGAAATTCTGATAGTCCAGTCGGTTCAAATGAAGGTGTTGAATATAATGCCGAGCAAGCACTTGATGGTGTAAATTATATTCAGTTTAATGCTAATGTTCTGACTGTAGGACATCCAGTCGGATCGATTATATCGCAAGGAGATGCTAGAGTTTATCTGGATCGTGTTGATTTAATAAATGATAGAATTTTCTATCATACTAACTCAAATTCCAACGTTAACTACGTACCTCTTCAGGCAACTGTTGAAGCGGGTGAAATCACAATTTCGGATATCAATGGTGATGAGTTGGGTGTTCATACTCAAGATGAAATCGATTCTATAGTCGCGAGTGAGTATGTTCATGATACTGGCGAGGTTCTATTTGTTGATCATCGAAAGAAAATTGTAAGAAATGTTGATCAGACCGAAGATGTTAAAATCGTAATTCAATTCTAAATGGCCAATACAACAATAACAAATCTGCCGAATGGCCAAACAACAACGGGCAATGAATTTATTGTTCTTGATCAGAGCGGCGAAACTAGGAAACTTTTACTATCTGACTTGTTTCAAACAAACGGTTCTGAAAGATTAACATCATTATCATTATCCAATGGCATACTAGCCTATGAAGATGAAGAAGGTGTAACATCTAATCTTGACATCTTAAATAACGTTCTCATTGATTCGGATCAGATTGCAGATGGAGCTGTTAAGACAGCAGAAATTTACAATGGTGCTGTAACAACTCTTAAGATTGCTGATTCCACTAGTGTTAGCACTGGCGTTACTTCATCTAAGATTGCTAATGGTGCTGTAACAACTCTTAAGATTGCTGATTCCACTAGTGTTAACACTGGCGTTACTTCATCTAAGATTGCTAATGGTGCTGTAACACCGGCTAAACTCAGTCTAGGTGCGCCGGCATGGGATGAGACTGGATCTGTAAATGCTGGTGGAATTACAATTAGTGGTCATCTAAGCCCCACTTTATCAGATGCCGATGAAGGCCAAGTAGTTCCAAGAACATCATTCGCAAATGATGCAACCAATTTATGGTTAAAGGGAAATAGCGCTGGAGTAAGCGGTATATTCTTTGAATCTGATGAAGACGGCTCCGATATCAATAGAGAATCTGACGGTGCATATATTCAATATCATGCACGAGGTATTAATAATAGTCCTTACTCTAATACTGAAGAAAGAGGAGATCTTATCATTGGTATAGCAAATGATGATTCGGAAGGTGGCACCATTGGTGCTGAAGACAAGATTATATTCAATATTCCTGGCAGGAATCAATTGGTCACCACATATGATGCTGGAGTTACCGAACACAAAATTTGGCACGCAGGTAATGATGGTGCTAATTCAGGTCTAGATGCAGATCTACTTGATGGAAAAGATGGATCACTTTATGTCACCACAGATACAGATGTCATCGACGACGATACAATGGCTACGGCTAGTAATACTACATTGGCTACATCCGAGAGCATCAAGGCTTATGTGGATTCTACCGTTGCTACCGCTGGAGGTTTCACTCCAAGCACCTATGCTGGAGGAGAAAGTGTAACTCTTCCTAATGGACTAATTATGAAGACTGGATTTTTCTCCGACGAAAATGGAGGCGAAAATAGAGCGGTAAATTATGGATCAGCTTTTCCTAACGCTACAATTTCAGTGCAACTTACCCAGGTAGGGGGTATTACCACCTCGACATCCAATATGCGTGTAATGACCTACAGTGCTAGTGGTTTTACTATGTATGTTAATACTGGCGCAGATGTATTAGGAAGTTTCTGGACAGCAATCGGATACTAATGAAACCTCTCCTACAATCTGTTCAACTAGCGTTGCAAAACGCTACGCAAAAGTAAAAACATTATAGTTTGCATTTGAAAAAAATAGAATTAAATTCATATAAATAAAGAATATGGCAAAGAACACTTTAACAACTTTCAGTCAGCCTCCTTATGTTGATGACTTTCATGTAACCGATCCAAATACAGGCAAGACACCAGAGGAGAAGAATTATCTAAGAATTCTATATAAGCCCGGTGTCAGTGTTCAGGCGCGTGAATTGAATCAAATGCAATCCACGATTCAATCACAGATTGATCAGTTTGGACATGGCGTATTCTCTGAAGGTACATCAGTTATTGAGGGTGAAAAGAATTTTGATGATGATATTCATGCCATTGATATTACATTTGATCGGCCAATTGGTTCAGCGATCAATGATCTAATATTAATCGATAATAAACTCGGTGGAGGTGGCTTGAAGGCATCGATCATCGAAGTGCTTCAGCTTGGTGATAGTAACTCTTGGAGACTTTACATTAGATATGAAAATTCTATTCAAGATAATGCTGGTGAGAATGTAGGAGAGTTTGAGAAAGATTCGATAATATATGCCACATCTGATGTTAGGTATGAAGGTTTAGGTCAGACCGCAGGTGATGTTTGGGCTAATAGCGGTCAGCGGATCGGTGTAATTAATGAAGTTAAATATGCAGCCATCGCGACGGTTGAACCAGGTGTTTTCTTTATTAAAGGCCAATTTGTTCTTGGCGAAGCTCAAGAGATTTTTATTGTCAAGCCTACATATGATTATCTTATCAGTGGTAAAGTTGCTTTACAGGTTAATGAAAGTGTGAAAACATCTGGGGAGGATAACACACTTCTAGATAATGCTTCTGGCGAGCCTAATTATGCTGCACCAGGTGCTGATAGATATTCAATTGACTTGAAACTCACATTCATTAGTGATGATAATGGTGATGAAAGCGGTCAAGATAATGAATTTATCGCAAGTAATTCTAATGTAATCAGTTCAATAGTCGCAGAAGAATCAAATGTATCATATTCTCCTCTTATGACAATTGTTAATAACAATGTTCAAGAGAAGTCACAAACATTATTTTCTGATAATATCGAAGCTACTTTGGCTAGGAGAACTTCTGAAGAGAGTGGTGACTATGCGGTCAAACCTTTCGGTATCGACATTCGAGACTTCTTGAATGATGAAGATGATGGTGAAAATAGGGGTTTATATAGCACACGCCAGATTAAAACCTTTGATATTCCAGTTGATCGATTTGACATTTCTGGAATAGCAGAAGCCGCCGCGAGGACCATTGACTCCACCACTTCGGATGCTGATACGGATGCATATGGAAAATCTAGATTTATCGTAGGCATTGAACCATCAATTGCGTATGTTGAAGGTTTTAGAATCGATCCACAAACAAGAATTGATATTCCAGTAGAAAGAGCTAGAACAACACAAGAAGATTCTGAGATATACACAACTGCTCGACTTGGCAATTATATTGAGGGTGAATCAATTGTTGGTCTTCCAACATTTGGTGATGCCGTAACATTTGAAGATGATAATTCGCCACTCGAAACCTCGACAACGGCTAGGATTAGAGGTCTAGAGAAAGTTGGCGGAAACTATAGACTATATCTTTATGACATCTCTGGAACAATCCCCTCAGAGACTACAATAATAAAGTCTGGTTCAAACTTTACATTCACAGTCATTGAAGAAAATGGTGTGAGTGATAGTGGTCTGAATGATACCGAATACACGAGGAGTATATTCGAACTTCCTTATGATAATATCTCCGATGTTAATAAAACAGAAGTTGTAGTAAGAAACACTATATCCTATACTGTAACCACAGCAGGACAGATTGTTCTTGAGATAGCAGCAGAAAGTAGTACTAGATTCTTTGATGAAAATGAAAATTCTTATATAGTCGTCGATCAAGTCACCGGCACTGTTGTTGATATAACTAGTGCGACAATTGAACCTGGGACTGATAATAAGAAGATCACACTCGTTGGAAGTGATACTGATCTTCCGCTGGATGGTGGTTTTAATATTCTCCTCTCTCAAAAGAGACCTTTGATCGCGAAGAAAAAGATTCCACTGATCAACAACACTGTTCAGAATGGACCAGAAATCCTCACAGGGATGACCAATGATTTCATTAGTCTCGATAAGCCTGATGTCATCAGAATTATTTCCGCAATATATAGTGAAGGTGACAGCCCTCTTGATGATGATAGCCCACTGCTCGATATTACAGATGACATTGTGCTTGATGATGGTCAACGCGATGGCGTTTATAAACGATCTTCCGTAAGATACAATGGTGCGCTGAATATTTCTTCTGGTTATGTCACATTAACATATGAATATTATGCTAGAACCCCTGGCGATTATTATAACAGAAATTCATATGAAAGCTCAACTGTGGATTATGCAGACATCCCATCCTATGGCGATATTAGATTGTCAGATGTATTAGACTTTAGACCGGATGAAGGTTCTTATAACACAGTCCCTGTCGATCCTAACAGTGTCATTATATCCACAATAAGTTTTTATCTGAATAGAATTGATAAAATCATTGTTAATAATGTTGGCGATTTCAGTGTTATAAAGGGTATTCCCGCGGTTGATCCAGTGGAACCAGAGACCCCAGATAGTTCAATGCATCTCTATACAATTGAGATTCCTGCGTACACATTCGATGTTAAGGATATTAATGCACAGTATGTTGATAATCGTAGATATACGATGCGAGATATTGGAGAAATTGAGCAACGTCTCACAAATTTAGAATACTACACATCACTATCACTTCTTGAGAGGGAGGCTGACGGCAAGCAGATCTTCGATACAACGTCAGGTACACCATATGAAAGATTTAAGAATGGTATACTTGTAGATAGCTTTACGGGTCACAGTGTTGGCGACATTGATGATGAGGGGTATATATGCTCGATTGATAAAGAAGAAGGTGTGTTAAGACCCTCATTCGATCAATTTTCCACAAGGTTAAGACTGAAAGATGAAATTCAGTCTTATGGAAGCCTTGCCACACTTGAATATGAAGAGGAAGTGCCATTCATTGAGCAATCAAAGGCTAGCACACATATGAGTGTAAATCCATATGCAGTTGCCGCATGGTGGGGTGAGGTTCAGTTATCTCCATCTTCCGATGAGTGGAAAGAAACTTCACAAAGACCCGACATTGTTATCAATAGGGAAAATGATTCATCTGTGTTAAGAGCTATTGCAGATGGCACTAGAGCACAAGGTACCATTTGGAATTCTTGGAGAACTAGTTGGGTAGGTAGATCAAGATGGGGCTGGGGACGTCGTTGGGGACGTCGTTGGGGCCGACGGGGCTTTTGGTGGCGCCGAGGATCGCTCGCCCGAATTGCACGCCAGGGTGTCAGAACAACAATGTCAATTGAAACAGTAAGAAATGTTATTAATGAGAAAGTCATTGACACATCTATCGTACCATTCATTAGATCGCGGCGAGTGTATTTCAATGGCAAGATGTTTAGACCTAATACTAAATTGTATATATATTTCGATAATGTAGATATTAGTTCATATGCAACAACCGCAGACTTCCAAGAATTTAGGAGTAGTACAGACGTTCGAACATTCTTGAACCAAACACCGGATCAGATATTCAATGATGACTCACCAATTGTCGGTGAACAAAGGAGGGAAGTTGTAACAGATATCAATGGTAATATCGAAGGATATTTTGTTATACCCAATAATGCGGCCGCCAAGTTTAGAACTGGTGAAAGAGAAGTTGTATTCACCGATAGTTCAGTTAATGATAGCACACTTGCTACAACTACAGCCAATGTAACATATTCTGCTGCTGGAGTAATGGAGCATATGCAAAAAACAGTTGTTTCAACTCGACAGGTTAAGCTCACACGGGAAAGAGTCACACAAAGTAGAAATCTTTGGAGATGGAATCGTTGGGGTCGGCGAGGTTTTTGGTGGGGTCGAAGACGTGGACGGGGTCGCCGTCGTCGTTGGAGAGATCCATTGGCGCAATCTTTCATGATTGGCGAAATCGAAACAGGTCTTTATGCAACTTCATTGGATTTATACTTCTATAAGAAGTCTGCGAATGTTCCACTTCAGATGTATTTGGTTACGATGGATAATGGTTACCCTACTCAAGAAATCATTCCTTTCAGTGAGGTTACACTACTCCCAGATGAGGTCGAAGTTTCTGATGATGCATCTGAAGCAACACGCTTCGAGTTCGAATCACCAGTATATCTTCAGGCTGGCGTTGAATATGCAATAGTTGTTCTTTCGAATGATGATGCATATAGAATGTGGTTATCAGAAGTTGGAAAAGATGATGTTAATACTGGTGAATTCATCGCTAAGAATCCTTATACTGGTGTGATGTTTAAATCACAAAATGCTTCCACATGGACGGCTGACCAAAATAAGGACTTTAAATTCACATTCAATAGAGCGAAATTTACCGAGAATACACAAAAGGTTCTTGAATTCACTACAGTTGGCATTAGTGATGAAGAAACCGAAGAAAGTAATGGACCACTTGAGTTCTCCCAATTGACTTTGATATCTGAATCTGTTAGTATTCCACAAACTAATATCAATTATCAAATGAGTGTAGATGGTGGTTCATCATTCTTCGATGTGACCACAGGTGAAGATATATATAGATCAAGTGGTACCACACCTGTGACAGATGATTCAACGATTGTTTTTAGAGCTATATTATCATCTGAATCCGAATATATAACACCCGTTGTTGATCTTGATAGAATATCATTCGTTGGTGTTAAGAACTTTATCAACACCCAAGCGGATCTTTTAGGTGTAAATGATGATAGCCCAAATGAGGATAGTGAACTCAGTTCTATTCATGGTAGTGCGATTGCTCGATATCTTACACAAGAGGTCGAACTTAATAATCCGGCTGACCAGTTAAACGTATATCTGAACATTAACAGACCTATCGAAAAGTCTAATGTTAAAGTTTATGCTAGATTTAATACTGGTGAAGAGTCTATCAAGAATATTGACTTTGAAGAAATAACTCCAGATACAGTCATTCCTATCACTAGTACTAGGGAGGATTATAGTGAAGTGTTATTCTCTGTTAATAAAGAAAACCAGCTTGACGCCTCAAGTTCTTTGAATTTCACATCATTCCAAGTCAAGATTGTTATGGTTTCGGATGATCATGCGAAAGTCCCAGTGATAAAGGATTTTAGAGCTATTGCCACCACATAAATCATGAGTCGTAAATATAAATCAGATATGTCTGATTATCTTAAGATTGAAGATCGTGACTCTTTAATCAAAGATATGAAAACTTCATCAATAATATCCATCGATGAATCCGCATATGAGGCAGCGCTTCATAGGAAAAATCGTGCTAAAAGATTTCAGCAAATGGAGAAGGATGTGTCTGAGTTAAAGACATTAATGTCAACCCTTATACAAAAATTAGATAAATAGAGATATGGCATTTTTAACATTAAATACATCATACATCGCGGCTGGAGAAACTTTCAGACTTATCATAACTGACCCCGAAGGCACTTTAGGTGATACACTGCCATACACCTTGTCAGCGCCAGGATTGAATTTCACATCTCATTTTGTTGGAGAAGATTCTCTAAGTGGTATAGTTACATTGGGTACTAATGATGGTAGGAGTGGTTTTAAAGATTTTGTAACTACTGCTGACATGCCAACTGGTGAAGAGTTTATGACACTTACTGTTTCATCACCTGGGATGAATGATATATATCTAAATGTATATTCAGTTAATCATTATCTCACACCAAAGACTAAGATCGAGTTGGGAGATACATTTGATGTATGGAGAAAGAAGACAAATGGTTTCATTGCCAGACTTGATACAATTGAAGATTCGACATCTGAGATTAAATCACAAACAATCATTGGTGATGGTGTAAATAATGAATTCACATTAAACTTCCCAATCGTCAGTGTCGACACTCATTTATATGTTGTTCATATTGATGGTATTGCTCAGAATCCAGATATCGCATACACGATCAGTAATCTTAATAACAGTATTGTATTTTCAGAAATTCCTATTTCCGATTCGTCGATATCAGTGATCCATAGATATGAAGTATCAAAGATTGCAAGAGATACTGTAAGCACGTGGGGTAGCATTACTGGCACTCTATCTAATCAAACTGATCTTATATCTGTTCTAAGTGATAAGGTGAGTGTCACATCTCTCCAACCATTATCGATTGAAACATATGATTTAAGTGGCGGAGCAGGAGTTAATGTTGTAGGTGCAAACAATACAGGGGATTCATTCTCCATTGTGAGTGCTGGATCGGGTTTAACTGTTACAACAGCCGATGATATCATTACATTGGATGCACAGGTCACCACAATATCAGATATCACATCAGATGTCGATGTGGGTGGTATATCAAAAACAGATATCGTACCGAGTGGAACAAGTCTTCAAGAGTTTATCACACAAATGTTATCGCAAACATATTATCCAACTTTCGTATTACCATCAGTTAATCTTACAGATAATATTGCGGCTACTGTTGAAGTAGGCACACTTGGACTTACATTGACTGCTAATTATAATGCTGGTGCTATTAATGGCGATATTAGTGGTGGCATCTGGGACCCAAATCTAAAGCAGGCTGATAGAGCTGATGTAGCAACACAATATACATTTAGCGGTACTACAATAGCAAGTTCACCAGTAACACAAGCAGGTAATAGTTTAGCACTACCAACCACCACGATTGAAGAGGGTGTAAATACATTCAATGTTGTTACTGATTATGATTCAGGCCCTCAGCCACTAGATAGTCTGGGTGCTGCCTTCGACTCTCCTCTACCAAGTGGAGATGTGTCTGATGAATTAACAGTTAATGGTAAACGTAATGCATTCTACGGTGTAGATTTGGCTTCCATTGATAGTGCGGGTGTAAGAGCTTTAACTTCTAAATTAAATCCAAGTAATGGCACATCTTTTACTATTAACATTCCAGCAGGAGCCACCGATGTTGTATTTGCATATCCTGCAACTCTAAGAGATGTTGATAGTGTTATATATGTAGAAGGTCTTAATGCTGAAACAAAAACAGCATTTAGTCAACAAACAGTGAATGTTGAAGGTGCTAATTCTTATACTGCTATCGGATATAAATTATACACATTCACACCTGCAAATCCATTCGGTGCAACAGCAACTTATATAGTAACAATCTAATATAAATAATCTTATGGCATCAATCGAATTTCCACTTTCCTTTACAAGACAATACTCTGGGCCCTTAGATACAACTGGTGTTTTTGAGACATTAGTAGATCTTAATACTTACATAGCGAGCAATCCTATTGCATATGCTGGCCAGATAGTATCTGTATCTGCCGATGGTACACTTTATATTATAATGGATGACCCAGATAGTCCTGGCACACTTATATTAAACACCGCGGTGGATCAAGATGAATTAGATTTAAAGGCTGATAAGTCGACTACTTACACTAAGGGTGAAACAAATACTCTTCTTGATACTAAACCGTCCAGCGACTATTACAATAATATTGTCAAGATAACGCAGGCTGCTTATGACGCCGGGACTTTTACACCAGATAATAATACACTTTACATCGTCACTCCATAGTATCGTACTATGATATCAAAAACAACACTTGACGTTGGAAGTGGAAACACTCCCGCGGATTTCGTTTATTCTGGAGATACTCTAGTATGGAAACGTTATTATGACACTGGCCTGTGGGTACATCCTCTCAATACTGTTAATGTAGCAATCACAGATTTCGAAGCGCTTTCTAT
>ENA-OQVM01001081-OQVM01001081.1-marine-metagenome-genome-assembly--contig:-NODE-1081-length-37993-cov-8.411858_pt1 | contig 37993 bp, 34 predicted proteins | sample MGYA00237776_ERZ505498 | MGnify/ENA primary metagenome ERZ505498 (study PRJEB26159, sample SAMN06265151) | marine metagenome | isolation source: Helgoland LTER site | place: Germany:Helgoland, sampling...
TCTACTTCTACTAGAGCAGGCTCTTCTGTCTTAGCTCCTTTCATAAAAGATACACAGGCGTCGTTCTGTAAGAAGGCCGCAGCTATTCTAGAGGCCATATACTTTTCTTTAAGCGTATAGGTGCTCTCAGCTCCGTTCTGCTCTTTAGCTAGTTTCCACTTAGTAGTGTTTTTACTAGATGTATCTACAAAGGTAAATTGTCCGTACTTCTCAGGCTCTAGTATCTCAGTATGTACTAACTTGCCATCTCTCAGGGCTTGTGTCTCTGTCATTCCTTTACGCTTCATATGAGCGAACCACTTCGGAGACTTCAACAGCCACTTCATTGTAGAGTAGCTTAACACTCTGTCTAGGTTTAAATGTTTATAGTAATATTCGTCATTATACATATTGTCTAGGGCCTCTGTAAGCTCTAGTTGTTCGTGGTTTAATAGTGTTACTTTCATATCTATTGTAATTGGTTGTTAAATAAGTCTAACTCTTCTAGTGACGTGTTGAGGTCAGCTTCTATATCTAGAAATCTGTCGCAGTTAATAAAGTCGTCTTGGGTGTCTATTGCGTTGTAAATGTTTGTGTAGTTCATTTTAGTTTTTGTTTAGGTATAATGATAAATTTTGTTCTGCCTGTTCTAATACGTTACAAGCATCTAGGCTTAGCTTGTCGTTCTCTTCTGTTTGGTCTTCATAGTAATTAGCTGAAAGTATTCTAGCCTCTACCTGAGCGATGTTTCTTAATAGTTGTAATGTGGTTACTTTATTCATAGTTTAGTATTTAGTGATTGATTTGTGATTTGTAATTGTGAGCCCATACCTCACTCTTGTATGATTTCAATACTTCATCATTAGCAATGCCTCTGACTTGTTTTTTTACCTCAAAAAGTTCCATGCCTTGTGTAAATACAACTATAGTATACCATGAATTGCGGGGGAAAAACTCTAATCTAATAGTTAAATTCTTTAATTTTTCTATACCAAAAAACTAAAATGATAACTTTACCCGAAGAGATTCCAATAGCGAACAGCCTTCTTACTGCAAGCAAACATTCCCTTGTAGTATCTACAGGATGCCTCTATGGAATAAATAGTTTTCAGGACAATTGCATTAACTAATCGTTTACACTTTTTGTCAAAAAAACATCAAATAATTTGATTTTACTTTTTCTATCAGACACCTCAGCTCTAAAATGAGCGAAGCAAACATACCTTATGAAGAGTTGGGATTACTCACTTGGAAAATGTTTCTATAATCTGCTGTGTGGCTTTTTCTACACTAAAAACTTCGCGAGCAAGCCTCAAGCAACGCTCACTAATAAATTCGTCAGCTTTAATTTTCTTACAAAGTTCCAGAGCTGCACTTTCTAGGTCATGAATCGAATCAGTAGTAACAACAGAACCAACATCATATTTTGCAATTAAATCGATCAAGTCATTTCCAGGGTTAACTTTAGCCAATACTGGTAACCCAGCCTCCATATAAGATAAAAATTTTCCAGGAATATTACTAGTAGTGTGTCTAATATCTAAGGCGACCATTCCAATCGAACAAGATTCATATATGTGACTTAACTCTTCAGGTGAAATTTCATCATTAATTTGTACATTAAATAAATTATCATCTCGCACAAAATTTTCAAATTTTTGTTTTTCAGAGCCTCTACCATAGAATAAAAATCTAGCTTTAGATTCAGCTTTTAGATTTTTAGCTAAATTACCGAACAAAAAAACATCTTGTGCGACCCCCATATTACCAGTATAAATAAAAGTGATGAGACCATTTTCTTGAACTAAGCTACTAACCCTAGACGGAAAACCAGCCCTTAACCAAGTCCACAGAACTTCGCATTTATCGGACAAAAAGCTATATTTTTCTAACAATACTTTTGATGAAGGACTATTTACTCCGATACGGTCAGCTATTTTATATTGCAATAAGGCAAAGATATTAACCGTCCAATAAGTCCACTTAGTTATAATTTTGAGGTCTAAAGCCCATTTAGGGAATACATCACGAAGAATTAGATACGCCTTGCATTTAGATTTATATTTTAAATAATATATAAAAGCTGTGAGTTTAAGCTGCTTTCACAATAGTGAGAAACGATAAAAAGAGCAATAAACTACTTTAGAACTTCAAAATAGAATACCTATTTCAAAATAGAATGAAAGAAATTAATAAACATAGTAGAAGGTTAACACAAGATGAGTCTCAGCCAGCTTCACAAGCGATGTTGTATGCAGTAGGTCTTACAGATGAAGACATGCAAAAAGCTCAAGTAGGTATTGTAAGTACTGGGTATGACGGTAATCCATGTAATATGCATTTAAACCGGTTGAAAGATGAGGTAAAAATTGAATGTAAAATTGCTGATTTGGTTGGGCTAGGTTTTAATACCATAGGAGTTTCAGACGGTATTTCTATGGGAACATCTGGGATGAACTATTCACTTGTTTCTAGAGATATTATTGCAGATTCTATTGAAACGGTCATGAATGCACAAAGTTATGATGCATTAATAGCTATTGTAGGTTGTGACAAAAATATGCCAGGAGCAGTCATGTCTATGTTGCGTCTTAACCGCCCTTCAATTATGATGTATGGAGGAACTATAGCTTCAGGAAATTATAAAGGAAGAAAATTAAATATTGTATCTGCCTTTGAGGCTCTAGGTCAAAAAGTTGCTGGAGAAATTGAAGAAGATGAATACAGGGAAATCATTAAAAGATCTATACCTGGAGCAGGAGCATGTGGTGGAATGTATACCGCAAACACAATGGCTTCAGCTATTGAATGCATGGGTTTTTCATTGCCATATAATTCGTCTATCCCTGCAGAAAACCCAAATAAACTTTCAGAATCAGAAAGACATGCAGTAGCCATTAAAAACCTATTAGAACAAGATTTAAAACCTTTAGATATTATTTCTAAAAAATCGATAGAAAATGCCATTGCTTTGGTAAATGCCCTCGGAGGATCTACCAATGCAGTACTTCACTTTTTAGCGATTGCACATGCTGCTGATATTGATTTTACCTTAGAGGACTTTCAAAGAGTTTCAGATAAAACTCCTTTAATTGCTGATTTAAAACCTTCTGGAAAATATTTAATGGAAGATGTTCATGGTATAGGAGGAACACCTGCAATCATGAAATATTTGTTAGATGGTGGATATTTACATGGAGATTGTATGACAGTAACAGGAAAAACATTAGCCGAAAACTTGGCAGATGTTGTCTCAATAGAATTTGAAGATCAGGATGTGATTTTTCCAACAGACAAGGCTTTAAAAGCTTCAGGAAATATACAAATACTCTATGGAAACCTTGCAACTGAAGGTGCCGTTGCAAAAATTTCTGGAAAAGAAGGTTTGTTATTTGAAGGTAAAGCGGTGGTTTATGACGGTGAGCAAGCTGCTAATACAGGAATTTCAAATGGTGAGGTTCATAGAGGAGATGTTGTAGTGATACGATATGTAGGGCCTAAAGGTGGGCCAGGTATGCCAGAAATGTTAAAACCAACTTCTTTAATTATGGGGGCAGGTTTAGGAAAATCAGTAGCTTTAATTACTGATGGACGTTTTTCTGGAGGAACTCACGGTTTTGTGGTTGGTCATATTACTCCAGAAGCGCAATCAGGTGGTACTATTGGATTACTAAAAACTGGAGATATTATTAGAATTAGTGCAGAAGATAACACAATTAATGTATTAATTCCTGAAGAAGAATTGACTCAAAGAAAATTAGTATGGGTAGCTAAAAAACCAACACACACAAAAGGAGTTTTATACAAGTATGCAAAAACAGTTTCATCTGCATCTAAAGGATGTGTAACAGATGAATTTTAGCAACTTAGTTGCTATTTTTATCACTGATTCTTCTCAATTTTAGTAAAAGAATTACAGTGGTGTTTAATAAAAAAATAAAATCTTAACAAGGTTTATAATGAACATACAAAAAGAAAAAAAATCAGAAAAAAAAACGGTAACTACCGAAAGAATTTTAGGAAGCGAAGCGGTTATTAAATGCTTGCTAGCTGAAGGAGTTGAGATCTTATATGGGTACCCTGGAGGTGCTATTATGCCTGTTTATGATGAATTATATAAATACCAAGATCAAATTCATCATGTTTTAACAAGACATGAACAAGGAGCTACGCACGCTGCCCAAGGATATGCTAGAATTTCAGGAAAAGTAGGAGTTGCTATTGCAACTTCGGGCCCAGGAGCTACAAATTTTGTGACTGGAATTGCAGATGCTCAAATAGATTCTACTCCAATGGTTTGTATTACCGGACAGGTTGGATCTCACTTATTAGGAAGTGATGCATTTCAAGAAACCGATATTGTAGGAATTTCTACTCCAGTAACTAAATGGAATCATCAGATTACCAAAGCATCAGAAATTCCAGAAGTTTTTGCAAAAGCATTCTATATTGCTAAAAGTGGAAGACCGGGACCTGTTTTAATAGATATCACAAAAGATGCTCAGTTTGAAGAGTTTGATTTTAGTTATCAAAAATGCAAAGGAGTTAGAAGCTATAAACCTTTTCCAGCAATAGATTCAGAGAAAGTACAAGAAGCTGCAACACTCATAAATAAAGCTAAGAAACCAATGATTATTTGGGGACAAGGAATTATTCTTGGGAAAGCAGAGCAAGAGTTAAAGGCAGTTATAGAAAAAACAGGGATTCCATCTGCCTGGACAATACTAGGCGCTTCTGCAGTCCCTACATCACATCCATTAAATGTTGGAATGTTAGGAATGCACGGTAATTATGCTCCTAACAAACTAACCAATGAATGTGACGTTTTAATTGCTATTGGAATGCGTTTTGATGACCGTGTTACTGGAAATTTAGAAACTTATGCAAAACAAGCAAAAGTAATTCACTTTGAAATAGACCCTTCAGAAATAGATAAGAATGTAAAGACCGAAGTTGCTGTATTAGGAAATGCAAAAGAAAGCTTGAGTCAGCTACTACCATTGTTAAACCCAACAACTCATGCAGCTTGGCATCAAGAGTTTAAAGATTTGTATGATATAGAGTATGAAAAAGTAATTAGACACGATTTACACCCAACCAAAGAAGGATTAACTATGGGTGAAGTATTGAAAGAAATAAACATTCAAAGCAACGGAGACGCAGCAATTGTTTCTGATGTTGGGCAGCATCAAATGATTGCTTGTCGTTATGCAGAATTTAATCAGACAAAAAGTAATATTACTTCCGGTGGTTTAGGAACTATGGGTTTTGGTTTACCAGCAGCTATTGGAGCAAAAATGGCAGCACCAGAGAGGCAAGTTGTTTCAATTTCTGGAGATGGTGGCTATCAAATGACCATTCAAGAATTAGGGACTATTTTTCAACAAAAAGTAGCTGTGAAAGTGGTGGTTTTAAACAATGACTTTTTAGGAATGGTTCGTCAATGGCAACAGATGTTTTTTGAAAAACGTTACGCATCTACTGAAATGATTAATCCTGATTTTGTAGCCATCGCAAAAGCATATTATTTAAAAGCAAGAAAGGTTACCAAAAGAGAAGAGTTAAAGGAGGCAGTTGCAGAGATGATGGCAAGTGAAGAGGCTTATTTTTTAGAGGTTTGTGTAGAGAAAGAAGGAAATGTGTTTCCTATGATACCAACAGGAGCTTCAGTTTCAGATATAAGATTAGAATAATATGGAAGATCAAAAACAATTATTTACAGTGTCTATTTATACCGAAAATAATATTGGTTTATTGAACCGGATATCGGCAATTTTTCAAAGAAGACATATTAATATAGAAAGTATTAATACCTCTGTTTCAGAAATAGAGGAAGTATCTAAATTTACAATAGTTGTAAACCTAAGTGAAGAAAAAGTAAAGAAAATACTTGGTCAAATAGAAAAACAAGTAGAAGTAATAAAGGCATATTATCATACAGATGACGAAACCATTTATCAAGAATCATGTATGTTTAAATTACAATCAGATTTATTGTTTGAAGAAAGGCAAATTCAAAATATTATTAAAGAAAGTAATGCTAGAATAGTTACTGTTAATAAAGAATTTTTTGTGATCGAAAAATCTGGCAGAAAAGAAGAAGTAGAATTATTATACAGAGAACTAAAACCTTTCGGAATTTTACAATTTACACGTTCTGGAAGAATATCTGTATCAAAAAAACCAATGAAAATATCTCAAATGCTAAAAGCATTTAATTACTAAAATAAAAGAAAACATGGCAAACTATTTTAATACGCTATCATTAAGAAATCAATTAGAACAATTAGGAAAATGTAGATTTATGGAAGCTTCAGAATTTGAAGATGGAGTAACTGCATTATTAGGAAAGAAAATTGTAATTGTTGGTTGTGGAGCCCAAGGTCTAAACCAAGGCTTAAACATGAGAGATTCCGGATTGGATATTTCATATACATTGCGTGAAGTAGCAATTAAAGAGCAAAGAGATTCTTTTAAAAATGCATCTGGTAATGGCTTTACAGTAGGTACTTATGATGAACTAATTCCAACAGCAGACTTGGTTTTAAACTTAACACCAGACAAACAGCATACAAATGTGGTGAAATCTGTAATGCCTTTAATGAAAAAAGGGGCAACCTTGTCATATTCTCACGGATTTAATATCGTAGAAGAGGGTACTAAAATTAGAGAAGATATTACTGTAATTATGGTGGCTCCAAAATGCCCAGGAACAGAAGTAAGAGAAGAATATAAACGTGGGTTTGGTGTGCCAACATTAATTGCTGTTCATCCAGAGAATGATCCAGAAAATAAAGGCTGGTCTCAAGCAAAAGCTTATGCAGCTGCAACTGGTGGTGATAAAGCAGGTGTTTTAGAATCTTCTTTTGTAGCAGAGGTAAAATCTGATTTAATGGGAGAACAAACCATTTTATGTGGTGTTTTACAAACAGGTTCTATTCTTTCATTTAACAAAATGGTTGAAAAAGGTATAGACGCTTCCTATGCAGCAAAATTAATTCAATATGGATGGGAAACTATCACTGAAGCGTTAAAGCATGGAGGAATAACCAATATGATGGATAGATTGTCTAATCCTGCTAAAATTAAAGCATATGAGTTATCAGAAGAATTAAAAGAAATTATGAAGCCCTTGTTTGAAAAACATATGGATGATATTATTTCTGGTCATTTTTCTCAAACTATGATGGAAGATTGGGCAAATGATGATGTAAACTTACTTAGTTGGAGAGCAGCAACAGGTGAAACTTTATTTGAAAAGACCAGCTTAACTCAAAAAAGTATTTCAGAGCAAGAATACTTTGATCATGGAGTTTTGATGGTTGCTTTTGTGAAAGCAGGAGTAGAATTGGCTTTTGAAACGATGGTAAGTGCCGGAATTATTGAAGATTCTGCCTATTATGAATCTTTACATGAGTTGCCCCTAATAGCAAATACTATTGCAAGAAAAAAATTATTTGAGATGAATCGTGTTATTTCTGATACTGCAGAATATGGTTGTTATTTATTTGATCACGCATGCAATCCATTACTTGTAGATTTTATGAAATCTGTAGATATTAACATTATCGGTAAATCGTTTTCAAACATTAATGATGTAGATAATGGAGATTTAATAAAGGTAAATGACGCAATTAGAAATCATCCTATAGAATCTGTAGGGAAAAGGTTACGTAGTGCAATGACAGCAATGAAAGTTATTAAAACCGACGTAGAACAAGCAACAGTTTTATCCTAAAACCTTCATGAAAACTGAAGTAACATATAGACCAACAATTGAAGCCATAGAAAAAGCTGCCTTAAATTTAAAAGAAGTTGCTTTAAAGACACCATTGGTTAAGAATGATAAATATTCTCAAAAGTACCAGAGCACTATTTTGTTTAAACGAGAAGATTTACAACAAGTTAGATCCTATAAAATAAGAGGAGCTTATAATAAGATTTCATCATTAACAGAAAAACAACGTGCCAAAGGTATTATTTGTGCAAGTGCAGGAAATCATGCACAAGGAGTGGCGTTATCTTGTAAATTACTTAAAATTTATGGGGTAATTTATATGCCTTCTCCTACACCTAAACAAAAGATAAATCAAGTAAAAATGTTTGGTGAACAGTACATAGACGTTGTTCTAATTGGAGATTCATTTGATGATGCAAAATATGCAGCAACCATAGAAAGTGAACGATTGCAAAAGACTTTCATACATCCATTTGATGATGAAAAGATAATAGAAGGTCAGGCTACAGTTGGTTTAGAAATACTAGAACAATCTAAAGAACCCATAGATTATATTTTTGTTCCTGTTGGAGGCGGAGGCTTGTCCTCTGGTCTCTCTTCATATTTTAAGCAGTTGTCACCAAATACTAAGGTCATAGGAGTAGAGCCGGAAGGAGCTCCATCTATGTCTACTTCTTTACAAGCAGGAAAAAATATAGTTTTGGATACTATCGATAATTTTGTTGATGGTGCTGCGGTTAAATGCGTTGGAAATCTTAATTTTTTATTGTGTAAAGAAAATTTACATGATATGATAACAATCCCTGAAGGAAAAGTATGTCAAATTATTTTAGATTTATACAATAAGGAAGCTACTGTTGTTGAACCGGCAGGAGCTTTGAGTATTGCAGCATTAGATGTTTATAAAGAAGAGCTTGTTGGTAAAAATGTGGTGTGTATAATTAGTGGTAGTAATAATGATATCACTAGAACTGCAGAAATTAAAGAACGAGCATTACTTTTTGAAAATATTAAACATTATTTTATCATTAGGTTTCCTCAAAGAGCAGGAGCATTAAGAGAATTTGTTGCTGATATTTTAGGGCCAGATGATGATATCACTCATTTTGAATACACAAAGAAAACAAATAGATATAAGGGAGCAGCTGTTGTTGGTTTAGAATTAAAAAAAGCTGAAGATTTAGAACCCCTTATAGCAAGAATGAAACGTCATAATTTTTATGGTGATTATTTAAATGATAAACCTGATTTATTTCAATTTTTGGTTTAGAGAAGTGTAAATTAGCTACTTTAAATTTAGTAAGAATGTCTTTAATAAAAAATATAATGAATATACCAGATCAATACAATATTAAGAAAACAATTGAACAGAAAACATATTTAGTTGATGGTCAATTAAAGACATGGTCTGGAGAAACAGCTAATATATATTCAACAATTTCATCCACAGAGTCATATCAGCCAACCTTGTTAGGTAGTATTCCACAATTGGGAGAAGAACAAGCCAATGAAGCATTAGACGCTGCTTGTAATGCCTTCAATAAAGGAAAAGGTTTATGGCCAACAATGAAAGTTGTAGATAGAATTGCTTGCATGGATAAGTTTGTTTCACAGATGAAAACCAAGCGAGAAGAGATTGTAAAGCTACTCATGTGGGAAATAGGAAAAACTTTACCAGATTCAGAAAAAGAATTTGACAGAACAATAGATTATATCTACGATACCATAGAAGATTACAAACAAATGGATAGAGACAGTGCCAAGTTTGAAAAAAACAGCGGTGTAAATGCTCATATTAGAAGAGGTCCATTAGGGGTGGTTTTATGCTTAGGCCCTTATAATTATCCATTAAATGAAACCTTTTGCCTGTTAATTCCTGCATTAATAATGGGGAATACAGCAATTTTTAAGCCTGCTAAATTTGGAGTTTTATTAATATCTCCACTATTAGAAGCTTTTCAAAATAGTTTTCCCAAAGGTGTAGTAAATATTATTTATGGTAGAGGTAGAGCCTTAGCTACTCCAATCATGAAATCTGGAAAAATAGATGTTTTGGCTTTAATTGGTCATAGCACATCTGCAAAAGCATTGCAAACGCAACACCCAAAAGTAAATAGATTACGTTTGGTATTAGGTTTAGAAGCAAAAAACCCAGCGATTGTTTTATCTGACGCCGATTTAGATGTAACTATAGATGAATGTATTGCAGGTTCATTGGCATTTAATGGACAACGTTGTACTGCTCTTAAGGTATTGTATGTTCATGAAGATATTGTAGAAGAATTTAACAAACGTTTTTCTGCCAAAGTAGACGAGCTAAAATTTGGGAACCCTTGGGAATCAGGAGTGAAGTTAACACCACTACCAGAACCAGATAAACCAGCATATATTCAAGATTTAATAGATGATGCAAAAAAATATGGAGCACGTATTTTAAATGCTAAAGGGGGAGAAACAACAGATAATTATATTTTCCCTGCTGTTCTATATCCAGTAAATAAGGATATGAAAGTTTTTCATGAAGAGCAATTTGGTCCTGTGGTGCCTATTATTTCTTTTAAGGATATAGAGGAACCTCTAGATGATATTGCAGATTCTAATTACGGCCAACAGGTTAGTTTGTTTGGGAAAGATGTAACTACCTTGTCTCCATTAATAGATAGTTTAGTGAATCTAGTTTGTAGAGTAAATTTAAACAGTTCTTGTCAGCGCGGTCCAGATGTGTACCCGTTTACTGGTAGAAAAGATTCTGCGGTAAGCACATTAAGTGTTCATGATGCACTGCGTTCTTTTTCTATTAGAACCTTTGTAGCATCAAAAGATAATCCTTCAAATAATGCTATACTAAAAGAATTGTTAGAAAAGAAAACTTCTAATTTTATTAGTACAGATTATATATTGTAGAATTGTTGTAAACTGCTATCTGAAAATATAGTATTCATAATTATAAGGCTTTTTTTTTAGAAAGCTGTAAATCGTAAAAAAAATGATTTTGAAGCCATTGCTGTTTCAAAATCATTTTTCATATTTGTAGCATGTTTAGTAAAAATAATAAAATATATAGATTATTTTCAGTGTTGCCCTTGCGCAATCGCCGCCGCTAATTCTTAATGCTAGCGAAATACTGTTAATAATCATTTTATTTTTAAACATTGTACACAATCCTTTTCATATCATTTTTTTCAACCTTCGTTATTTCTTATAATAATAAGGTCTCTTTTCCTCGTATTTTTTCTCGTCGCCCGTAGGGGTGTCTTCTATTTATGAACTCAGGTGAGTCCGGTTCTATTCTCAAAAAAAAAATCATTACAATTTTAAGTTTATAATCAATACAATACATCATTTTGGAAATTATTATTGCTGATAAGTCACATGCTATTTATGCAAAAATCATCTGTAAGACTATTGCCGATTCTGCTAATGTTAGAGGTACCGGAATTGCCAAAAGAACACCTGAGTACATCATTCAAAGAATGAATAATAGCAATGCTGTTATTGCTCTAGATAAAAATAAGTTTGTTGGTTTTTGTTATATAGAAAAATGGGATCATGGAAAATTTGTAGCCAATTCAGGGTTAATAGTTCATCCAGATTATAGAGGAAGAGGAATTGCTAAGTTGATTAAGGAAAAGGTATTTAAACACTCTAGAGCAAAGTTTCCAGAAGCAAAAGTATTTAGTATTACTACTGGATTGCCTGTTATGAAAATGAACAGTGATTTGGGATATAAACCAGTAACATTTTCTGAATTAACCAAAGATCAATCATTTTGGAAAGGCTGCCAAACCTGTAAAAATTATGATGTCTTACAAAGAACATCTCAAAGTATGTGTTTATGTACAGGGATGTTATTTGATCCTAATCTAATGAAGCAAAGATCTAAAAAAACTAAAATGAAAGTATTTCAAAGGTTAAAACAGATTAAACAAACACTCTTTTTACCGAAAGACCTTTATAAAGACACTAAGAAAAACAACAACAAATGAAATATCAATTAGAGAATTTAAACTCAAACCTATGAAAAAGAAACTTGTATTAGCCTATAGTGGTGGTTTAGACACCTCTTATTGTGCTGTTCATTTCTCTAAAGATTTAGATTATGAAGTTCATGCAGTATCTGTAAATACTGGTGGATTCACAAAATTAGAAATAAATAGTATAGAAAAGAAAGCGTACGCAATGGGAGTAAGTGTTTATAAAAACATCAATGCTGTTGATACCTACTATCAAAAAGTAGTCAAATTTTTAATTTACGGGAATGTTTTAAAAAATAACTGCTACCCTTTATCTGTAAGCGCAGAAAGAAGTATGCAAGCCATTAAAATTATTGAATATGCTAAAGAAGTTGGAGCAGATTTTATAGCTCATGGAAGTACAGGAGCAGGAAACGACCAGGTAAGATTTGATTTAATTTTTCAAACACTAGCACCAGAAATTAAAATTGTTACTCCCATTAGAGATCTGCAATTAACAAGACAGCAAGAAATAGATTATTTAGTGTTAAAAGGAATAGACATGCCTTGGTCTAAAGCAACATACTCTATTAATAAGGGTTTGTGGGGAACCAGTATTGGTGGCTCAGAAACACTAACATCAAATAAGCCTCTACCAGAAGAAGCCTATCCATCTCAGCTAGAAAAAAAAGAAAATGAACTCGTAAAATTAACGTTTTCTAAAGGCGAAATAATAGCTGTTAATAACCAAGTTGGCTTGCCACAGGAAATTATTGAAACCTTAAATAAATTAGCCTCTCAATATGCCATTGGAAGAGATATTCATGTAGGTGATACTATTATAGGGATTAAAGGTAGAGTTGGTTTTGAGGCTGCTGCAGCTAGTGTTATTATTAAAGCACATCATTTATTGGAAAAGCATACGCTTACTAAATGGCAACTACAACACAAAGAGTACCTGGCAAATTGGTATGGGACACACTTACATGAGGGCTTGTTTTTAGATCCAGTGATGAGAGACTTAGAAGCTTTTTTAGAAAGTAGTCAAACAAATGTATCTGGTGATGTTTTTGTTACTTTAAAGCCATACCATTTTACCTTAAATGGTATTAGTTCTGAGAACGATTTAATGAATTCTGCTGTTGGTTGTTATGGTGAAGAAAATAAAGCTTGGACAGCTGATGAGGCGAAAGGGTTTATAAAAATATATGCAAATCAGAGTAAAATATTTCAAAACATACACAAATGATCCTCGCAGAGGAATTTTTATAAAAGTACTTGGTGGCTGAGCGAAGTCGAAGCCACATAATTTAGAGCTAAAAATTATATATATGAAAATTAAAGCAGGAATAATTGGAGGGGCAGGTTATACCGCCGGAGAATTAATTAGAATTTTATTACATCACAAAGAAGTGTTTATTAATTTTATCTATAGTACCTCTAACTCAGGAAATAAAGTAAGTGCTATACATCAAGATTTAGTAGGTGATACAGACTTAGTTTTTACCAGTGAAGTTAATTTAAAAGTGGATGTTCTTTTTTTATGTTTAGGGCATGGAAATTCAAAAGCTTTTTTAGAGGAATTTTCATTCTCTTTAACAACAAAAATTGTTGATTTAAGTACAGATTTTAGATTAAAAAAAGATGTTTACTTTCAAGGAAGAGAGTTTGTGTATGGCCTACCAGAACTTCAAAAAGAAAAAATTAAGCAAGCCAAAGCTATTGCAAATCCAGGCTGCTTTGCGACGGCTTTACAACTAGGTATTTTACCACTAGCGGCTAATGGTTTATTAAAAGATGATGTTCATGTACATGCAGTTACTGGTGCTTCTGGTGCAGGTACTTCCTTGTCTAAAACAACCCACTTTACCTGGAGAGATAATAATTTCTCTACGTATAAACCGTTTCATCATCAGCATTTAGAAGAGATTCATCAATCCGTAAAACAGTTGCAGCAAGTTTTTACTAAGGAGATCAACTTTATACCAGCTAGAGGAAATTTTTCTAGAGGAATTTATGCAACAATTTACACAAAGTTTTTAGGAAGCTTAGAAGAGGCTGTAAAGTTATATAGACATTTTTATAAAGATGCTGTATTTACTTTTATTTCTAATGAAGAATTGCATTTAAAGCAAGTTGTAAATACAAGTAAATGCCTCATTCATTTGCATAGGCATGATAATAAATTATTAATTACAAGTTGTATTGATAACTTGTTAAAAGGGGCCTCAGGCCAGGCTGTTCAGAACATGAACCTTATGTTTGGATTTGAAGAAACAGAAGGTTTAAAGTTAAAAGCAACATATTTTTAAAAATAAATAAATTATGAAAATAGCCATCATAGGAACGGGAAATTTAGGGTGCTCTATAGCAATTGGATTGATCTCTGAAGACGCAATTACATCGTTGTATCTAACAAAAAGAAATTTAGAAAACATTCAAGAGTTTAAAGGCTATTCAAATGTCTTTTTAACTACAGATAATAAAGAAGCAATAGAAAAATCAGACATTCTAATTTTTGCTGTTCAACCTGCTCATTTAGAGAAAGTTTTGTTGGAGATTAAAGGACTATTAACAGAAAAACATGTAATAATTTCTACTATTACAGGCTATTCAGTTGCCAAGATAGAGAGTGTTATTGGTCTAGATAATTTTATTATTAGAGCGATGCCTAACACTGCTATTGCTGTTGGTAAATCTATGACCTGTTTGTGTAGTAACCAAAAAGGAATGGAAAGAATAAAAATTGCAGAAGCCATATTTAATAGACTTGGAAATTCCATTGTAATTCCAGAAGATCAAATGCAAGCAGCTACTGTTGTTTGTGCAAGTGGTATTGCTTTTTGGATGCGATTGATAAGAGCAACAACACAGGCAGCTATTCAATTAGGTTTTGATGCTCAGGAAGCTCAAAAGCTTGCGATGTATACATGTGAAGGAGCTTCAAATTTATTAATTACTAAAGGAAGTCATCCAGAACAAGAAATAGATAGAGTAACCACCCCAAAAGGATGTACCATAGAAGGCTTGAATGAAATGGAACACAAAGGATTAAGTTCTTCCCTAATACAAGGTATGGTGGCATCTTTCAATAAAATAAATAGCATTAAAACAGATCTATTATGAATTTATTTAATGTATATCCATTATTTGATATTACACCTGTAAGAGCTAAAGATGTATATGTTTATGATAAAAATAATGTTCAGTATTTAGATTTGTATGGTGGTCATGCAGTTATCTCGATAGGGCATTCGCATCCAAAATATGTCTATAATATTGCAAAACAAATTAATAAAATTGGGTTTTATAGCAATTCTATTAAAAATCCTTTGCAAGATAAACTGGCTCAAGAGCTGGCAGAAACTTCTGGATGTAAAAATTATCATTTATTCTTATGTAACTCTGGCGCAGAGGCCAATGAAAATGCATTAAAGCTAGCTTCTTTTCAGACAAATAAAAAGAAAGTAATTGCATTTAAAAATGGTTTTCATGGAAGAACATCTGCTGCAGTAGCCGTAACAGACAATTCAAAAATAATTGCTCCTATAAATGCGCAACAAGAAATAGAGCTATTTAATTTAGGAGATTTACAAGGGGTTGAAGCTGCATTAAAACAGCAAGATGTCTGTGCTGTTATTATAGAATGCATACAGGGAGTTGGAGGATTAGATGAGAGTAAGACCAGTTTCTATAGAGGTTTACATTTATTGTGTAAAAAGTATGAGGTAATTTTAATTGCAGATGAGGTACAATCTGGCTTTGGAAGAACTGGTGATTTTTTTGCTTTTCAAAAACACAAGATTACACCTGATATTATATCAATGGCAAAAGGAATGGGAAATGGGTTTCCAGTAGGAGGAATCTTAATTCACTCCTCTATAAAAGCATCCTTTGGGTTATTAGGAACCACTTTTGGTGGAAATCATTTAGCATGTACAGCTTCATTAACAGTTTTGGAGGTTCTAAAAACAGAGAAGCTACAAAAAAATGCAAAGGAAATTTCTTATTACTTTAAAAAGCAAGCACTAAAAATACCAAAGGTAAAAGCTATAAAAGGAAGAGGTTTAATGTTGGGGTTAGAGTTTGATTTTCCTGTAGCAGCGTTAAGGAAAGAGCTCATCTATAAACATCACATATTTACCGGAAATGCCAAAAACCCGAATCTATTGAGAATCTTACCTCCGTTAACAATACAAAAGAAACATATAGATCTATTTATTGAAGCGTTAAAGATTGAAGTATCATGAAGAATTACATAACGATTTACGACATTAAAAATATTGAACAAACTATTAAAGAAGCGATTCAATTGAAAAAAAATCCATACCAATTTGAAAAGTTAGGGAATCATAAAACCCTAGTAATGCTTTTTTTTAACGCTAGTTTAAGAACTAGGTTGAGTACTGAAAAAGCAGCTAGAAACCTAGGAATGGACGTAATGGTTCTAACTATTAATGATACTTGGAATTTAGAATATGAAGATGGAACTGTAATGAACCTCAATACAGCAGAACATATTAAAGAGGCAGCTTGTGTTATTTCTCAATATGCAGACATTATTGCGGTTAGAGCGTTCCCTTCACTCACAGATAAAGCAAAAGATGAATCTGAATACGTATTAAACAGCTTTTTAAAATATGCCACAGTTCCAATTATAAATATGGAAAGTGCCACAGCACACCCATTACAGGCATTGTCTGATGCTATTACTATTGAAGAATTAAAAGTAACATCAAGGCCAAAAGTAGTCTTGTCTTGGGCACCACATCCGAAAGCTTTACCTCAAGCTGTTGCCAATTCTTTTGTAAGTATGATGAAAGATCTAGATGTAGATTTTTCAATTAGTCATCCAGAAGGATATGAATTGAATACTGAACTTACCAAAGGTGTAGCTATTAACTACCATCAAGAAGAAGCAATAAAAGAGGCAGATTTTGTGTATGTAAAGAATTGGAGCAGTTATAATACTTACGGTAAAGTATTAGATGTAACTGCTAATTGGATGCTAACTAAAGAGAAATTAGGAACTGCAAAATTTATGCACTGTTTGCCTGTAAGAAGAAATGTTGTTGTTGAAGATGCAGTATTAGATTGTGAAAACTCTGTAGTAATTGAACAAGCAAATAATAGAACTTTTGCAGCTCAAATAGTTTTAAAAAAAATATTAAATGCGTTAAAATGAAAACATTAAAAGTTGTAAAAATAGGCGGTAATATTATAGATAATGACGTTGAATTAATCTCATTTTTGAAAGATTTTGCAAGCTTAAAAGGACCAAAAATTTTAGTTCATGGTGGTGGAAAATCTGTAACTAAGTTAGCTAATAAAATGAATATTCCTGTTCAAATGATAGATGGAAGAAGAGTTACAGATGCTGAAACTTTAGAGATTGTTACCATGGTATATGCAGGTAAAATTAATAAAAATATTGTGGCAATCTTACAAAGTTTTAACTGTAATTCTATAGGGTTTTCTGGAGCAGATGGGAATACAATTATTGCAAAAAAAAGACCAAAATTAACTATTGACTATGGTTTTGTTGGGGATGTAGTAAAGGTTAATATAAGTGTTGTTAATATATTGTTAAACAATGGTATATCAAATATATTTTCTGCAATATCTCATGACGAAAAAGGACAATTATTAAACATAAATGCAGATACTATTGCTTCAGAATTAGCGATTGCTTTTTCTGAACTTTATACAGTACAACTGTATTACTGTTTTGAAAAAAAAGGTGTCTTAAAAAATATAGATAACAATGACTCTGTGATTGAAAAAATAAATCAGGTAAGCTATCAAGAATTAAAGAGTTCAGGAATTATAAATGAAGGAATGATTCCAAAATTAGATAATTGTTTTTATGCTTTAGAAAAGAATGTTTCAAAAGTGTGTATCGGAAAGTCTGACATGCTTTTTAATAAAGAATTTAGATGTACAACAATTCAATAAAAATGAGAATAGAAAAGCTAACAATTGATGCTATTGCATTACTCAAAAATTTAATAGAAACATCGTCGTTTTCATCTGAAGAACAGAACACGGCTCTACTTATAGAATCTTGGTTTCTAGAAAATAAAATAGCGTATCAAAGAACACAAAATAATGTGTGGGCAGTCAATAAATATTTTGATGAAAGCAAACCAACATTTTTATTGAATTCTCATCATGATACTGTTCAACCCAATAAAGCATATACTAAAGATCCTTTCAAAGCCATTGTTGAAAACGGAAAATTATATGGGTTAGGAAGTAATGATGCCGGTGGTTGTTTGGTTTCATTATTAGCAACATTTACCTATTTCTACCATCATAAGAATTTAAAATACAATTTGGTAGTTGTTGCTTCTGCTGAGGAGGAGAGTGGTGGTAAAAACGGATTAAACAGTATGTTGTCTATTATTCCAGAAGTTGCTGTTGCAATTGTTGGAGAACCCACCTTAATGCAATTAGCCATTGCAGAAAAAGGCTTGGTGGTTTTTGATGCAAAAGTTAGTGGAACTCCAAGTCATGCAGCACATCTAAATGATGATAACGCTATTTACAATACCATAGATGTTTTACAATGGTTTGAGAGCTTTCAATTTAAAAAGACTTCCAAAAGTTTGGGTGATGTAAAAATGACTGTTACTCAAATGAACGCAGGTAAGCAACACAATGCCATTCCAGCAGAAGTTGAGTTGGTGATAGATGTTCGCGTAAATGATCTATATAGCAACCAAAAAATTGCAGAGATTCTAGAAAAAGAATCGCCATGCACAACCATAACTCCCAGAAGCTTACGATTAAATTCATCTTGCATTCCAGTTGAGCACGAATTGGTGAAAGCAGGAATTGCTTTGGGAAGAAAAACCTATGGGTCTCCAACATTATCAGATCAATCTGTATTAGACTGTCCTTCCTTAAAATTAGGTCCTGGAGATAGTACACGCTCTCATACGGCAGATGAATTTATTTATTTACAAGAAATTGAACAAGGAATAGAGTTGTACATAAAGATATTAGAACAAATACTATAAAAATAGAGATAAGAGAGAAGTCTTGTTTTTTAGCAAAGTACTCTAATCTCTTGCCTTTGAATTTTAAGAATTAAAAAATTATAAGAAATGAAACTTTGGGATAAAGGCATAAAAATAGACCAGCTAATAGAGCAATTTACAGTAGGGAATGACAGAGAAATAGACATTCATATTGCAAAATATGATGTACAAGCTTCAGTAGCGCACGCCAAAATGTTAGCTTCTATTGGAATTATTACTTCAGAAGAATTACAGCTACTAGAAAAAGGATTATCAATTTTAGCTAAACAAATTCAAGAAGGAAGCTTTGTCATTGAAGCTCAATTTGAAGATGTGCATTCTAAGATAGAATTTGAACTAACAAGTATGTTTGGAGAAGTTGGTAAGAAAATTCATACTGCAAGATCAAGAAATGATCAAGTATTAGTTGCATTACAGTTGTATTATAAAGAGCAATTAAGCACTATTAAAGAGCTTACAGGTACTTTCTTTAATACATTACTAGAACTCGCGGAAATTCACAAAAGTTCTTTATTGCCAGGCTATACACATTTGCAAGTAGCTATGCCATCTTCTTTTGGTTTGTGGTTTTCTTCTTATGCAGAATTACTTATAGACGATGTTTATGTGCTTGATGCAGCCTTTAAAACAGTAAACCAAAATCCTCTTGGCTCTGCAGCAGGTTATGGAAGTTCATTTCCTGTAGATAGAGAATTTACAACTAAAGAGCTTGGTTTTGAAACACTTAAGTTTAATGTGGTTGCTGCTCAAATGGGTAGAGGGAAAAATGAGAGAACAATTGCGGCTGCTTTAGGTAGTTTAGCAAATACCCTGTCTAGATTTGCGATGGATATTTGCTTGTATATGAGTCAAAATTTCGATTTTATTGCTTTTCCAGATACATTAATAACCGGAAGTAGTATTATGCCACATAAAAAGAATCCAGATGTATTTGAGTTGATACGTGGAAAATCAAATAAAATTCAGGCATTGCAAATTGAAATGATTCTAATTACTAATAATTTGCCGAGTGGCTATCATAGAGATTTTCAACTATTAAAAGAAAATATGATCTCAGCCCTCGAAGAAATGAAGACTGTCTTGGAAATTTTTAATTACTCAATTCAGCAAATTCAAGTAAAGAAAATTAATTTACAGGATGAAAAATACAAACATTTGAGTACCGTAGATTCCATTAATAATTTAGTTATGGACGGACTGTCTTTTAGAGAAGCCTATCAGCAAATAGGAGCTACAGTAACAAACGGAACCTATGAAGCCACTAATACAAAGCAACATACGCATATTGGGAGTATTCATAATTTAAGTTTAGATAAGATTAGAGAAAAATTTCCTAAGGGAAAGTCAATTTTGTAGTTTTAAAAAAACAGGTCCTAGAATCGTTTTTTTTTTAGAATTTAAAAACTTGATTTTCATCTATTTAAATTTAGTAAATAAAATAGGCAAGGTGACTGTCTATTTCAAGTATTATGAATAGATTTGCGCTCAATTTGAAAAATAGTACAAATGAAGCGTATCAAAGAATATAAAAAACTGTTTAAAGTAGAAGGAGCTATAGACTTGAAGGAATTAAAAACAACCTATAGAGGACTTGTAAAAGAATGGCATCCAGATAAGTTTCAAGAAGAAGAAAAAAAGAAAGAAGCTGGCGAGATAAGTTTAAAAATTATTGATGGATATCATTTTTTGGTAAGCATCGCACCAGAAACCAAAGCGGCAAATTTAGAAGACTACAAAGCTACTATTACAGCCTCTAGAGTAGATGATTTTCATCACAAAAGTATGTTGATGGAAGTTACCTTTACCGATGGGAACACCTATGAATATTTTGGTGTAAATAAAATTTTGTTCAATAAATTTGTGAATAGTAAATCTATTAACAATTTTGGTAAAAGAAATATTTTCAATTCTTTCTTATATAGAAAGTCTAAAAAAGCTGCTGTAACTGTTTAATAAAAATAATAACTAATAAAAAAGGGAAAAGAGCTTTGGCTCTTTTCCCTTTTTTATTGAATAAACTTTATGTTTAAATAATGGTTGATTGACCCAAGTGCATGTTTGTAAAATTAACATTAGTATCATTAGGGTTGTTTATGAAATCTTCAATAAAATCGCCAACTTTAGAAGTAGAGACCATGTCTGTTTTTGTATTTAAATCTGGTGTTGTAATTTCTAACTTTAAAGATTTATCTACAGCTTTTCTAATTAAAGCAGCTTCTTCTTGTAGTTGAAAATGATCTAACAACATAGCAGCAGATAAAATTGAAGCAATCGGATTGGCAATTCCTTTGCCTGTTGCTTGAGGATAAGATCCGTGAATAGGTTCAAATAAGGCATATTTTTTACCTATAGAAGCCGAAGCTAATAAGCCTATAGATCCTCCAATAACACTTGCTTCATCACTAATAATATCTCCAAACATGTTTTCTGTAAGAATTACATCAAACTGTTTTGGGTTTAAAATCATTTGCATGGCTGCATTGTCTACAAATAAGAAATCTAATGCAATAGTTGGGTATTCTTTGGCAACCTCTCCAACTACTTTACGCCACAACCTAGAGCTTTCTAAAACATTTGCTTTATCTATAAGGGTTACTTTTTTATCTCTGTTTAGAGCAGCTTTAAAAGCTAAATGTGCTATTCTTTCAATTTCAAACCTACTGTATTGGCATAAATCTGAAGCAGTATTTCCATCTTCACTCAGATTTTTTTCACCAAAGTAAATTCCACCTGTTAATTCTCTGTAAATGCTGATATCTGTTCCCGAAATAATTTCTTTTTTTAACGGAGATTTATCAATAAGTGCTTCATAAGCTTTTACTGGACGAATGTTGGCAAACAATCCTAATGACTTTCTTAGTTTTAGCAATCCTTGTTCTGGTCTTACTTTAGCAGATGGGTCATTGTCATATTTTGGATGCCCTATAGAGCCAAATAAAATGGCGTCTGTAGCCATGCACAATTCTAATGTTTTGTCTGGTAAAGGGTTTCCAGTTATATCAATGGCTATGGCACCAACACTGGCTTCTTTGAAAATGAATGTGTGATCAAATTCAGAAGCGATCGCTTTTAAAACTTTTACAGCTTCGTTGGTTACTTCAGGTCCAATTCCATCTCCGGGTAATACTGCTATATTTAATTTCATTTTTTTAGTTGTTCCGGTTAAAAACGGAAATATAATATTTTTAAATTTATTTTAATTGTATTCTTTGTGCTTCAAAAGCCTCAATCATTTCTTTTTTACTTAAAAGATAATCAATATCATCATAGCCATTAATCATACATGTTTTTTTGTATGAGTCAATTTCAAAACTTTCAGAAATACTTTTTTCTAAAAGTGAGATTGTTTGATTTTCTAGATCGACTTCAATTTCAGTTGCTGGATTCTCCTGAACAGATTTCATCAAAACAGCTAAAAAAGTAGGTGATACCTGTAAAGGTAATAGCCCGTTGTTTAATGCATTTCCTTTAAAGATATCTGCAAAAAAACTAGAAACAATTACTTTAAAACCATAGCCAACAAGAGCCCAGGCTGCATGTTCTCTACTAGAACCACATCCAAAATTATCTCCTGCTATTAAAATATTTCCTGAGTAGGAAGTATTGTTTAATGAGAATTCAGTGTTTAACTCTCCATTCTTATCAAATCTCCAATCTCTAAACACATTATCTCCAAACCCTTTTTTATCGGTAGCCTTTAAAAAACGAGCTGGAATAATTTGATCTGTATCAACATTTTCTATGGCTAACGGAATTGCCTTCGATGTTATTTTTATAAACTTTTCCATTAACTTAATTGTTTAGTAATATCAATAATTTTTCCCTCAATAGCTGTAGCTGCAGCAACCAAAGGACTAGCTAATATAGTTCTAGATCCTTGTCCTTGTCTGCCTTCAAAGTTTCTGTTAGAAGTAGAAACACAATATTCGCCTTTGGGTATTTTATCATCATTCATTGCTAAACAAGCAGAGCAACCTGGCTGTCTTAGCTCAAAACCCGCTTCAACAAAAATATCTTTTAACCCCTCTTTAATAATTTGAGTTTCTACTTGTTTACTTCCAGGAACTAACCAAGCGGTTACATTAGTGGCTTTTTGCTTCCCTTTAATATAGTTGGCAGCAACTCTAAAATCTTCAATTCTAGAATTGGTACAGCTTCCTATAAATACATAATTTATAGGCTGATTAATTAAAGAATCTCCTGCTTCAAAATTCATATATTCCAATGATTTTTTGAAAGAAGCATTTTGGTTTACAGGAATAGTTTCTGTAATTTTAATTCCCATTCCAGGATTTGTTCCATAGGTAAGCATTGGCCCAATATCTTCTGCATCAAAAGTATATTCTTGATCAAAAACAGCATCATTATCTGAAGGTAATGTATTCCAGTAGGCTACTTTTTGATCAAATTCAATTCCTTTAGGAGCAAATTTTCTTCCTTTAATATAGTCGTAAGTAGTTTGATCTGGAGCTATCATTCCTCCACGTGCACCCATTTCTATGCTCATATTGCAAACAGTCATTCTTCCTTCCATGCTCATATCTTTAAAAACATCTCCAGCATATTCACAAAAATACCCAGTCCCTGAATTGGTCCCAAGTTTAGAAATTATGTATAGAATAACATCTTTTGGAAGCACTCCTTTACTAAGCTTTCCATGAACGGTTACTCGTAAACTTTTGGGTTTTGTAAGTAATAGACACTGGCTTGCAAATACTTGTGCTACCTGACTGGTCCCTATCCCAAAAGCAATGGCACCAAAAGCACCATGAGTAGAGGTATGACTATCACCACAAACCATGGTCATTCCTGGTTGTGTAATTCCTAATTCTGGAGCCATTACATGAACAATTCCATTGTATTGATGCCCTAATTCGTATAGGGTAATATTATTATCTGCACAGTTTATAGTAAGTTGTTCTAATTGATTTCTAGACAAATCATCTTTTATTGGTAAATGTTGGTCTATAGTTGGCGTGTTGTGATCTGCTGTTGCGACTATCTGATTTGGTCTAAAAACAGGAATTGATCTTTCTTTTAGTTCATTAAAAGCCTGTGGACTGGTAACTTCATGTATTAAATGCTTGTCTATATATAAAACTTGTGGTCCGTTTTTGATAGTATCAATTACATGTTGATCCCATATTTTATCGAAAAGTGTTTTGCTCATAGTGTGTTTATCCGAGAAGTAGGTTTATTTTTTAATTATGCTGATAAAATTTGCTTTGAGATACTACTTGAAGCTATAATTTGATGAATATCTTCATCATTTACTTCTTTCTTTTGATCTGCAAAACTTAAAAAGCTAGCATACACATTGTCTAACTGCAGCTTTGTTAATTCATAGCCTACTATTTTAGCCCTGTAAGCTAATGCTGCTCTTCCGCTTCTGGCAGTTAATACAATGGCAGATTCTGTAACTCCTACATCTTTAGGATCTATAATTTCATAGGTTTCACGATTCTTAATGACACCATCTTGATGAATTCCAGAACTGTGAGCAAAAGCATTGGCTCCTACGATGGCCTTATTTGGTTGGGTATAAACCCCCATGCTTTCACTTACAAGCTGACTAAGCCCATATAGATGTTTAGTGTTAATATTGGTATCTAAATTTAAGTATGGATGTTGTTTTAAAATCATAACTACTTCCTCCAAGGCTGTGTTTCCTGCACGTTCACCTATACCGTTAATTGTACACTCTATTTGACGCGCACCATTAATTATTCCTTCAATAGAATTGGCAGTTGCTAGTCCTAGATCATTGTGACAATGACATGAAAGAATTGCATGCTCTATTCCTTTTACATTTTCTTTTAGGTATTTTATTTTTGCACCATATTCGCTTGGTAAACAATAGCCTGTAGTATCAGGAATATTTAAAACTGTTGCTCCTGCTTTGATGGCTTGTTCGCATACTCTTGCTAAAAACTCATTGTCTGTTCTTCCGGCATCTTCTGCATAGAATTCTACATCTTCAACAAATGATTTTGCATATTTTACAGCTTCAAAAGCTCTTTGTAAAATATCATCTTTATTAGAATTAAACTTATATTTTATGTGTGAGTCAGAAGTTCCAATACCAGTATGTATTCTTGGCTTTTTTGCAAAACGAAGCGCTTCAGCTGCAACTTCAATATCTTTTTTCACAGCTCTAGTGAGCCCACAAACAGTTGCATTTTTCACCATTTTTGAAATAGCTTCAACAGATTTAAAATCACCAGGACTAGAAACAGGAAAACCAGCTTCAATTACATCTACACCTAAAATATCTAGCTGTTCTGCTATGATTAATTTTTGTTTTGTATCTAGCTTACATCCAGGCACTTGCTCTCCGTCTCGAAGGGTAGTATCAAAGATTTGAATGGTAGTATCTGACATTTATTAAAATATATTTTTGTATTGCCTTACGAATTTATATTTTGGATAGCTCTTAGACATGTTTTAATTTTATATTATTACGATGTTCAACAAGAAAAATAACATTTAAAGTACTAATAATCAATAACTTAATAAGTTATTTTCAATATGACTAAGTCTCAAAAAGATAATTTATTTCAATTAGTGAAATCACTTTCAAAATCTGAAAAGCGACAATTTAAGCTATACGTAGGTAGATTAGGAGTAAATGCCGACTCTAAGTTTTTAAATTTATTCAACTTTTTAGACAAAGCTACTATTTATGATGAAGCAGCCATCTTAAAAAAAGGAGGGATTAAAAAACAACAATTAGCAAATGTAAAAGCACATTTATACAAACAATTATTAATTAGTTTAAAGTTAAGTCCCTCTCATCAAAATGTTCGTTCTCAAATTAGAGAACAATTAGATTTTGCCTCAATTTTATATCATAAGGGATTGTATAAACAAAGTCTTAAAATTTTAGAAAAAGCCAAAGAATTTGCCATCTATAATGAAGAGAAAAACTTAGCTTATGAAGTAGTTGAATTAGAGAAAGTCATAGAATCTCAATACATTACAAGAAGCATAAGTAATAGGGCTGATGAATTAACAATACAAGCCAAAGAACTCAGTGCTTTAAATGTGATTGCTAGTAAATTATCTAATTTATCACTTCAATTATACAGTATTATTTTGAAGTCTGGCTATGTGAAAAATGAAGAAGAAAATATCTATATAAGAGATTATTTTTATAATAGATTACCAAAATTTGAAATTAGTCAATTAGGTTTCAGAGAAAAATTATGGCTTTATAAAGCTCATTTATGGTATAGTTTTCTCACCCAAGATTTTTTAAATTGTTATAAGTATGCATCAAAATGGGTTGAGTTATTTTACGAAAATCCAATGATGATTAACTCACATCCAGTATTTTTCTTAAAGGGAAACAACTATTTATTAGAATCGTTATTTTTTATAAGAAGAAAAGATAGATTTGAAAAAACACTATCTAGCCTTGAAAAAATTATAAAAAGTGACGGATTTCCTTCAGACAATAATATTGAAGCACTTAGTTTTTTATACATAAATCTTCATAAGATAAATCTGTATTTCACAGATGGTAATTTTGATGAAGGTCTAGCAATCATACCTAAAATTGACTCACAATTAAAATTATTTAAAAATAGAATAGATGAACATCATGTAATGACATTTTATTACAAATTTGCAAGCATGTATTTTGGCTCAGGAGATAATGATACCTGTATCTTTTATTTAGATAAAATTATCTCAAACAAGTCCTTATCTATGAGGCAAGATTTATTGTGTTTTTCAAGAATACTAAATTTATTTGCTCATTATGAAGCAGGATACGATTATCACATAGAAACCTTATTAAAGAGTACGTATAAGTTTTTGCTGAAAATGAACGATTTACATGAAGTTCAAAAAGAGATGATAAAATTTATTAAAAGCTTGCAAAACATTTATCCTCAAGACATAAAGAAGGCCTTTGTAAAATTACATTTAAAATTAAAAACTTTTGAAGATGACCCTTATGAAAGCAGAGCTTTTTTATATTTAGATATTATATCTTGGTTAGAAAGCAATATTCAGAAAAAACCAATTGGTGAAATCATAAAAAATAAATATTCTGCAAATAATAATAGCTGATTTTGTGAGATTCATAAAAGTTCTCTAGAAAATTACTTTTTTTTATACTTAACTAAATATAAATGATACATTTGAATTGTGAAACTAACAAAAGAACATATAATTAATACGCTACAAAACAGCTTAGTTCGCATAACTTTTGTTATTATTATCATTACTTCTATTACCCTTTAGGGGTTTATTTTTCACATATAAAATCTAGGTAACTATTCAAATTTCGAAAGATCGAAATTTTAAAATTTTAAGAATATTTTTTTCAAAACTTTTAAAAATGAAAGTATTAAAGTTTGGTGGATCATCTGTAGCCACTTCAAAAAACATACAAAAAGTATTAGCGATTGTTTCTAAATCTTCAGAAGAACAAGATGTAGTAGTGGTTGTTTCTGCATTTGGTAAAACTACAAATGCACTTATTAAAGGGGCAACTTTAGCAGCGCAAAAGAATGAAGATTATTTAGAAGTTCTAAAAGAATTAGAAAACAATCATTTTAATATTATTAAAGAATTACTGCCTGTTAAAGAGCAGAGTTCTGTTAACGGTTATGTAAAACAACTGTTTAATCATCTAGAAACGATTTATGAAGGATGTTTTTTATTGCGAGAGTTGAGCCCAAAAACTTTAGCAAAAGTATCTAGTTTTGGTGAATTGCTTTCTTCTTACATCATTTCACAAGCAGCAAATGAAAGTTTTAAAGCTGTTTATAAAGATACTAGAGAACTAATTGTAGCTTCAGACAATTACAACAATGCGTTGGTTGATTTTTCTGCTACATTTAAAAATTGCCAAGAATATTTCTCAAGTCATTCACAAAAAGTGACTATAGTTCCAGGTTTTGTAGCCAGAACAATAAATGGGAAAACTACGACCTTAGGAAGGGGTGGTTCAGATTTTACAGCAGCTATTATTTCTGCGGCATTAGATTGTAGTGAATTACAAATTTGGACAGATGTAAGTGGTATGTTTACAGCCAATCCATCTATTGTAAAACAAGCTTCTGTAATTGATCACATATCGTATCATGAAGCGATGGAATTATCTCACTTTGGAGCGAAAGTAATTTATCCACCTACAATTCAACCTGTATTACAAAAAGAGATTCCAATTGTTATTAAGAATACTTTTAAGCCAGCAGATCAGGGAACTTTAATAACAAAAGAAACAAGTAAGAATAAACCTGTGAAGGGTATTAGTCATATAGAAAACATCACATTAGTAACCCTTGAAGGTAATGGAATGGTAGGTATTCCAGGATTTTCTAAACGCTTATTTGAAGCTCTTTACCTACATCATATCAATATTATTTTAATTACTCAAGCTTCATCAGAATTATCTATTTGTATTGCTATTTCAGATGATGATGCAGTAAAAGCATCAAAAATTATTGATGAGGTATTTGAATATGAAATTCAATTACAAAAAGTAAAACCTGTAAAAGTTGAGCAAGATTTATGCATTATTGCTTTGGTAGGTGATAATATGAGAAATCATCATGGATTAAGCGGAAAAATGTTTAGTGCTTTAGGAAAGAATAATATAAATATTCGTGCAATTGCCCAAGGTGCCTCTGAAAAAAATATTTCAGCTGTAATTGATAAAAAAGAAGCAAAAAAAGCATTGAATACTTTACATGAACGATTTTTTGAAGAAAGAATAAAGGAATTAAACCTTTTTGTGACCGGAGTTGGGAATGTGGGAGAACGATTTTTAGCTCAGATAGAGCAGCAGCAGAATTATGTGAAAAAGAATTTAAAATTAAAAATTAGAGTTATTGGAATTTCTAACTCTAAAATGATGTTTTTTGATGAAAATGGGATAGACTTAACAAACTGGAAAGAACTCCTTCAACAAGTAGAAAAGGCAGGCATAGATACTTTTTATTCTAAAGTAACTTCTCATAATTTAAGGAATAGTGTTTTTATAGATATTACTGCTAATCAACAGGTTTCAGAGATGTATGAACACTATTTACGTAAAAACATAGCTGTAGTTACTTGTAATAAAATTGCCTGTGCCTCAAGTTCTCAGAATTATAATATTTTAAAGAATGTTTCTCGAAAATCTAATGTTCCTTTCTTATACGAGACTAATGTAGGAGCAGGATTGCCAATTATAGATACTTTAAAAAACTTAATAGCTTCTGGAGATAGAGTTCATAAAATTCAAGCAGTTCTTTCAGGAAGTTTAAATTTTGTGTTTAATAAATTTAATTCATCAACAACTTTTTGCTCAATAGTAGCACAAGCTGAAAAAGAGGGCTTTACTGAGCCAGATCCAAAAATTGACTTGAGTGGAATAGATGTTGCTAGAAAAATACTAATTTTGGCAAGAGAAAGTGGTTATGAAATAGAATTAGAAGATATAGTAAATAATTCATTCTTATCCAAAGAAAGCCTAGCTACTAAAACAAATGCTGATTTTTATGCCTCATTAGATAAAAATGAACATCACTTTCAACAACTATTATTAGAGGCCAATAATCAAAATTGTCGTTTAAAATATGTTGCAGAGTTTGAAAATGGGAAGGCATCTGTTGGATTGCAGCATATAAGTTCATCTCATTCATTTTATAATTTAGAAGGAAGTGATAATATTGTATTATTCTTTACAGATAGATATCCAGAACAACCTTTAATTATTAAAGGAGCCGGAGCAGGAGCAGATGTAACTGCTTCTGGTATCTTTGCAGATGTTATAAGAACTGGAAATATATAACCATTGGAATGCAATAAAATTAATGAAAAAATGATGTAATGAGAGAAATCAAAATCTTTTCGCCAGCAACAGTTGCTAACATTTCTTGTGGATTTGATATTTTAGGACTTTGCCTAGATACCGTTGGTGATGAAATGGTTGTGAGAGAAGTAGCTGAGAAAGGAGTTAAAATTACCCATATCATTGGCCAGGATTTGCCATTTGAAACAAAAAATAATGTTGCAGGAGTTGCCGCGCTGGCCTTACTTGATAACATTGAAACAACGGTTGGTTTTGAAATAGAAATTTATAAAAATATTAAGCCCGGAAGTGGTATTGGTAGTAGTGCGGCTAGTGCTGCAGGTGCCGTTTTTGCTATCAATGAGTTGTTAAGCAAGCCATTTTCTGCTAAGGAGCTAATTTCATTTGCAATGCAAGGTGAAAAATTAGCAAGTGGTTCTGCACATGCAGACAATGTTTCACCTGCCTTACTTGGTGGTTTTACATTGGTTAGAAGTTATGAGCCATTAGAAGTTCTTAAAATTGATGCACCAACAGAATTATATGTTGCCGTCATTCATCCTCAAATAGAAATTAAAACTTCAGACTCACGTGCTGTTTTAAAAAATCAGGTTTCGCTTAAAAAAATGGTGAAACAAATGGGTAATTTTGGAGGCTTGATTAGTGGGTTGTATACCAGTAATTATGACTTAATTAGTAGGTCTTTACATGATGAAATTATAGAGCCTAATCGTTCAGTTTTAATTCCTAAATTTAATCAAGTAAAAATGAGTGCCTTAGATGCTGGTGCATTGGGTGCTGGAATTTCTGGTTCTGGTCCCTCAATATTTGCATTGTGTAGAGGAAAGAATATTGCCACTAAAGTAGGAAGAGTAATGTCAGAAATATATGATAAAACTGATATTGAGTATGACATTCATGTTTCAAAAATTAATCAACAAGGAATAAAAATATTGTATAAAATATGAATTACTTTAGTTTAAATCATTCATCACCAATTGCATCTTTTAAACAGGCGGTTGTAAACGGAATTGCGCCAGACAGAGGTTTGTATTATCCTGAGAATATAACTCCTATTTCTCAAGATTTTATTGATCACATTACTGAGTATTCTAATGAAGAAATTGCTTTTGAAGTAATTAAACAATTTATAGGAGATGAAATTCCACCTGAAAAGCTAAAAGAAATTATTAAAAAAACAATTTCTTTTGATTTTCCAGTTGTGGCAATTGAAAAAAATATTGGTTCTCTAGAATTATATCATGGGCCAACAATGGCTTTTAAAGATGTAGGTGCTCGTTTTATGTCTCAGTGTTTAGAGTACTTTAATCAAGATAATAAAGAGGATATCACAGTATTAGTTGCAACTTCGGGAGACACAGGAGGTGCTGTGGCAAATGGTTTTCTAAACGCAAAAGGTATTCAGGTTGTGATTCTTTATCCTAGTGGAAAAGTAAGTGATATCCAAGAAAAACAACTAACCACTTTAGGAAATAATATTACAGCTCTTGAGGTTGACGGTGTTTTTGATGATTGTCAAGAAATGGTGAAGACTGCTTTTTTAGATGAAGAGATTTTAAAAAAATTAACATCTGCAAATTCAATTAATGTTGCGAGATGGTTGCCTCAAATGTTTTATTTTTTCTTTGCCTATAAACAAGTTTCAGCTCAACATAAAGATATTGTATTTTCTGTCCCAAGTGGCAATTTTGGAAATATTTGTGCTGGATTACTAGCAGAGAAATTAGGATTACCTGTGAAACACTTTATAGCCTCTACCAATATAAACGATACGGTTCCTCAATATTTAGAAAATGGAACTTATACACCAAAACCGTCTAAAGCTACTATATCTAATGCAATGGATGTTGGTAACCCTAGTAATTTTATCCGAATTCAAGAATTATTTCAAAATAATTTAACTCAATTAAAAGCGTCTTTTTCATCCTTTAGTTTTTCAGATCATGAAACAAAAGAAATGATGAAAGATATTTATAATAAGTTTAATTATATTTCTGAACCTCACGGTGCTATTGGATATTTAGGATTAAAAAAACATAGTTTGCATGAAGATGAATTTGGAATTTTTTTAGAAACAGCTCATCCTGTAAAGTTTTTGGAGGTAGTTGAAGCAACTCTCCCAGTTAGTGTAGAAATTCCATCACAAATAAAAAAAGTAATGAATAGAGAAAAAGCGGCCATTCAGATTGCTAGTTATAAAGAATTAAAAACGTTTTTAAATAGTTAATTACTATTACATTTCTTCGTTAAAAAAAACTTTATAAAAGTGCATTTTTCTTTCTTCATCAAACCCTTTTTCAATATTTTCTTTTAAGCTGTCTCCATCACTAATATCTAGTTTTATTTGAATATTGGTATCTAAGTTAATTTGACTTTTAATCTTTTTTCTCTCTTTTTTTAAAGTTGAAGGAGATACATTAAAGTTTTCTTCTAAATCTAAATTATTTTCTTTATTATGTTGTGACTTAAATTTCGAATAAGAATCAACTACGTCAAATGGGCTCAACAATTCTTGTTCTATAAGGTCTTTTGTAATTACTTCATTTTCATTAAATAATTTAATTCCTTGACTAATGAATTCTTTTTGCCTGTAGGTGTTTTTTTCATCTTTCATAGTATTAGAAAAAGTAGACAACATACTTAAATGATGTTTTGTCTGATATGAGTCATTCATTACTTCTTCTATGTCTAAAAATGATTTTTTCCAATAATTAGCATCATAACTATTGTTATCTATGGAAAAAACTCTGTAACCGTCAGATCTATCTGTTTGAAGAATCAAACATCCTTTATCAATCTTTTGTAATTTAACACCTTTATTTATGTTAAAATCCAATTCATTATTGTGTTGGTTAAATTTTAAAAAATCTATTTTATTTTCAATTTTAAATATACCAATAGCATCTACTACAATTTCTTGAAATTTAATTTCTTTAAAATGAATAATAAATAATTCACCAGTTTTTATTTGTGGATGATTCGATTTTTCATAGAGATGATGTAAAACACTATTAGAATAGTCTATAAATGAAATTTCATTATCAAAGTATTTTGAAGTATTTCCGAACACAGTATTATAGTCCAAATTAATATGATGTGTGAATTTCATTAAATCTAAGCTAGATTTAATAGATTTTAAAAAGAATTTTTTCAATAATTCTTCTTCAGATTCTACCAACGGTATTTCTGAGTCTGCAACATGATTTAATTCTTGATTTAGCTTATTTCCAACTCTTTGTAATGTTGCTTTTGAAATAAAGGAATTTGTAGTTGTTAGCATCTTATTTAGAGTTTTGTTTTTTAGGTAAAAAGTATAACAAATATAAAAAAACAGTTTTTTCTAATTTGCTATTTAAAATTTAAATTTTTTTATATCACAAAAAAAAATTACTTTTGTATTAGATAACTAAAAATTAGTTTACTAACCATATTTCAAGTCTATTTTTCTGTAATTTTAAATTCTTTTTTCAATAAAAAAAAGAATTACTTTCACATAAATTTCCCTAAAATTTATTATTATGAAAAATTTTTTAAGCATATTATTAGTTGAAGATAATGTGATTGAAATAATGAAAATTAGAAGAACAATTACTACACTAAATAATAATTATAAATTAGTTGAAGTAAGAAATGGTGAAGAAGCTTTACTCTACTTAAAAGCAAAAAATACAATTCCTGATATTATTTTATTGGACCTAAATATGCCAAAAATTGGTGGTATAGAGTTTCTTTCTATTTTAAAAAAAAATGAAAAATTAAATCATATTCCAACAATTATTTTAACAACATCAAACTATCAAAAAGACCTTTTAGAATGTTATAAGTTAGGGATTTCGGGTTATATATTAAAGCCTTTAAAATATGATGATTATGTTGATAAGATTACATTAATGTTGTCCTATTGGTCGCATAATGAGTTGATAGGGGATTTATTATGAAAGGGATCGTTTTTACAGAATTCTTAGAACTCGTTGAAGAAAGGTATGGTTTAGAAGTAGTTGATAAAATTATTTATCAATCTAAGTTAGATTCACAGGGTATTTATACCTCTATTGGGACTTATAGTTTTTCTGAAATGTTACAATTACTTGAAAATCTGAGAGATCACACTGGTATTTCAATTGATAATTTATTATTAATTTACGGTGAACATTTTTTTAGTGTTATTGAAACAAGTTACAAGGATCTACTGTCTGCTTATAATGATCCTATAGAGATGTTATCATCCATAGAACATCATATTCATATAGAGGTTAGGAAAATTTATCAAGATGCTGAATTGCCTACTTTTTTAGTAATAGAAAAAACAAATAACTCATTAATTATGATCTATAAATCTAGTAGGTCTATGCATCATTTTGGTCTTGGGTTAATGAATAAAACTTTTGAGTATTTTAATTCTAAAGCTTCAATTTTATTAGAAAAAATAAAAGAAGATGGAACTGAGGTAAGGTTTATTATTGAAAAAATAGATAATGAGTCAAGATAAAATTGAAATACTTCAACGTGCTTTAGAAAGAGAAAAAGCAGCCAGAAAAGAAGCAGAAAAAATACTTGATGATAAATCTAAAAATTTATACTATTTAACCGAAGAATTAAGGAAAACTAATCTCCGTTTAGAAAATCTTTTAAACGAAAAGGCAACAGAACTTAAGGGTGTATTTGAAAATATCAATGATGCATATATAGTAATTGACTTGTTTGGAAATGTATTGAAAATGAATGATGTTGCTATTGATATGTTTGGTTATGACATTAAAAAAGAATTATTTAATGTAACTGATTTAATTTGCGATTCAGACAGTAAATATTCATATCAATCATTTGAAAAACTGAAAGACGAGGGTTCTTTTATTAATTTCACTTCTAGAGTTATTACAAAACATAAGAATTTAAAATGGGTTCAAATTAATGCCTCCATTATAGTAAACAAAGATAACAATCCAATAGCAGCTCAGGGTATTATAAGAGATATTACACATAATAAAGAGTCTGAAGATCTTTTAATAGAGTCTGAAAACAGACTTTCTTCTCTTATTCAAAATTTATATACAGGTGTTTTGTTAGAGGATGAAAATAGAAAATTAGTATTAACAAATACTAAATTTTGTGATTTATTTAAAATTCGATTTACACCAGAAGCCCTCATAGGTATAGATTGCTCTAATGCTTCCAAAAGCCGTAAACTCTTATTTAAAGATCTCGATAGTTTTTCTTCCAGAGTAAATAAAATATTAAAAAATAAAAAACAGGTTTTAGGAGAAGAACTACTAATGAAAGATGGTAGAACTTTAGAAATAGATTTTGTTCCAATATTAAAGGGAGATGAATATAAAGGACACCTTTGGACTTTTAGAGATATTACTTTTACTAAACAATACAGTAAGATTTTAGAAACTCAAAAAGAGAAATATAGTAGTATTATTGCGAATATGAACTTAGGTCTTCTTGAGGTTGATTTAAATGATAAAATTTTGATGGCCAATCAAAGTTTTTTTAAAATGTCTGGATATACAGAAGAAGAATTAATTGGTAAAACCGGGAGAAAGGTTTTTCTTTCATCAACTGATGAAAATATAATTTTAGAGCAAAATCTAAAACGATTAAATGGTAAATCAGGTTCTTTTGAATTAAAAGTCAGAAATAAAAAACAGGAATTAAAACATTGGTTAATCAGTGGTGCACCCAATTATGATTTAAATGGTGTCGTTACTGGTTCTATAGGAATTCATTTAGATATTACCCAAGCCAAACTAAACACAGAACTAATTAGAGAGCAAAAAAGAGAATTAGATATTATTATTAATAATACTCCAGTTGGTATAGTTTTAACACAATTAGGGAACATATTAAAAACGAATTTAACGTTTCAGAATATGTTGGGTTTCTCAGAAAAAGAACTTACTAAACGAACTTTAGTAAGTTTCTTAATTCCTGAAGATTTTGAAGAAAGTGAGTACAATCTTTTAAAAATAAGTAGAGGAGATATTGATAGTTTTTCATCTAATAACCGTTACAGAAAAAGTGACGGTTCTATTATTTGGGCAAAATCAGATGTAAATGCTGTTAGAGATTCTCAGGGGAACATCAAATTTCTTCTTACATTGATAGAAGATATTACCCATGAAAGAGAAAAAAAATTGATTATAGATATGGTTAATAATTTGACTAAGTCTATTTTAGGTGTTACCGATATTAATCAAATTGCTTGGGAAATTGTTAATAAAATAGCTGATTATCTTGATTCTAATGATTGTGTTATATACATTGTTGATCATAAAAAAAAGACATTAGAACAACTTGCAGTTTATGGTCAGAAATTAGATGAAGGAAAAAAAATTAAAAATAAATTAATTATTCCAATTGGCGAAGGGATCGTAGGAAGTGTTGTAAAAACAGGTGTTTCTGAAATAATAAAAGATACTTCAATAGATAAAAGATATATTGTTGATGATGCTATTAGATTCTCAGAAATCACTGTGCCTATAATTATTGATGGAGAAGTAATTGGGATTATTGACTCTGAACACTCTGAAAAAAATCATTACTCTCAAAAGCATATTGAGGTTTTGGAAAGTATCGCAAATATAGTTGCCATACAATTAAAAACTGCTTTAAGTATTAGAAAGCTTGAAGAAACAGAGGAAAAGAATAAACAATTACTTTATGAATTAGAGAATAGTAACAATGAGTTACAAGAATATGCTCATATAGTTTCTCATGATCTAAAAACCCCATTAAGAAGCATTGATGCACTCGTTTCATGGATAAAGACTGATAATAAAGATCAATTTGATCTACCAACTTCTCAAAATTTTGAATTAATTGAAACTGCTTTGGAAACAATGGAGCAATTAATATCTAATGTGTTAGAGTATTCTAGTTCCGGATTTAAAACTGATAATCCTCAAGAAATTGATTTAAACCTACTTTTAATAGACATAAAAAAAATTCTAATTATACCAAAGAACTTATCAATAAATATCCTTAAAAAATTACCAAAAATAAAAGGTGAAAAAACAAAATTTCAACAACTATTTTTAAACTTAATTAACAATGCAATAACCTTTTTGAATAAAGAGGATGGTTTAATAGAAATAGATTTTATTGAAAAAAAATTATTTTATCAATTTTCAATCAAAGACAATGGTATGGGAATCGACAAGAGGTTTCATGATAAAATATTTAAAATTTTTTATCATTTAAATAGTAATGAGAAGTCTACAGGTATTGGTTTATCTATCGTGAAAAAAATTGTTAATTTTTATAATGGAGATATTTGGTTAGAAAGTGAACTTGGAATAGGAACTACTTTTTATTTTACAATAAAAAAATAAACATGGAAAAACCTAACTTAAATTATATAAATAGTTTGGCAAGAGAAGATGATTCTATTAAAAAAATATTAATAGATGTAATCAAAACAGAGTTTCCTGAGGAGAAACAGGACTATTATGAAAGTTTTAGTAAAAATGATTTTAAAAAAATAAAAGATAACGTTCATAGACTTAAACATAAAATTAGTATTTTAGGACTCGAAAATGGCTATAAGAATGCAAATGCCTACGAACATAATCTCAGAGTAAATTCTAAAGATAAATCTGAGATTTTTGAAAAAACCCTAACTACAATATCAGAATATTTGAAAATTATATAACCCCTATATGAATTGTATTATTATTGATGATGAGAAGACCTCTAGAGTTATTCTGAAAACTCTTTGTGACCAAACAAACTTAAATGTTATTAATGAATTTAGTAATGCAATAGAAGCTATTAAGTATTTAAATAATCACGATGTAGATGTTGTCTTTTTAGATTATCATATGCCAAGTTTTAATGGTCTAGATTTCATTAAAACTCTAAAAAAACCAATAAATATTATTTTAACAACATCCGATCCAAAATTTGCGATTGAAGCATTTGAATATGATTTTATTATAGATTATCTCCTCAAACCTATAGAAATTTCTAGGTTTAAGAAATCTATTTATAAAGTTACTAATAAATTAGTCTCTCCAACTGATGTAACTAAACAGCCTGAGATAAATAAAGTCTTTTATATTAACGTAGATAGACGTCTTATAAAAATTGAAATTGATTCTATTTATGTAATTGAAGCTAGTGGAGATTACATAATCATTAAAACTGAAGCAGAAAATTATGTAGTTCATTCTACATTAAGAAAAATTAATAATAAACTACCCGATAATATGTTTATCCAAGTTCATCGATCTTTTATTATAAATATCAAGCAAATTATTGATATTCAAGACAATACTGTTCTTGTTCACAAAGAAATAGTACCTATAAGTCGTTCAAAAAGATCTATTCTAATAAAGCGATTAGATTTTTTATAATTATTATCCTTCTTAGTTTTAACGTACTCTTAATTACTTTCCAATACAAAAATTGGAAAAGATATGTCCTAAAATATCTTTGTCAACATCATATTCTCCAGTAATATTTC
>ENA-OQVM01001082-OQVM01001082.1-marine-metagenome-genome-assembly--contig:-NODE-1082-length-37920-cov-6.462067_pt1 | contig 37920 bp, 56 predicted proteins | sample MGYA00237776_ERZ505498 | MGnify/ENA primary metagenome ERZ505498 (study PRJEB26159, sample SAMN06265151) | marine metagenome | isolation source: Helgoland LTER site | place: Germany:Helgoland, sampling...
CTTGCTTGAGCGTCCATCATTGCAAGGTTCTGATAGCTTTGATTCTGTTGGCTGGCTACTCCGCTTAACCCGCGAAGCCCTGAACGTGATGCTTGCAATCCTCTAAGTAACTGATTAGTACCTTGTTGGATATTTTGTTCCATACCCCGCTCTACAGCATCGGGTAATCCCTGCTGTGCTAAGTTTTGGTATTGGTTTTGAATACCAGCCATCTGCTCGTTTCTCTGACTCGCGGCTTGCTGTTGGTTTAAAAGGTTCTCCCGCGAAGCCGCCAACTCCGCAAACTGAGCTGGAACCATTATAGTGTCTCCCGTTACAGGGTCAACGGTCTCAATCATATTCTTAGCAGCCATTTGTTGCTGACTAAACGCTGACCGACCTTGTTGGCGTCTTAACTGATTAGAGCGTAGGGCTTTAGCCCCCACTCCTGCGCCAATTAATGACAATCCTACTACTCCTGTTACTACTCCAGACATCTCTTATTCAATATTACGTGTTCAGGTAGCTCAAGGAAGTCCTCTGTATAAACTTCTTTTTCCGCTACCTCAATTTCTTTTGCATCCGTCCTATACACACAAGTCCATCTACAGTCTTCGTGCATGTAAGCTACTCTTTGTGTGCCTATCTCAGTTTGAAACTGCATCGGCGCTTTAATTCTTTTCACCTCTCCTGTGTCCATCAGTATAGACATCTCACCCTCAAGGAAGAACGATGGGTGGTCTTGCTTGTGTATAAAGCTTACTACCAACGAATCCTTTGGCATAAAGACCTCCCGCGTGTACATCCCATTCTTCAGGTGATGCTTCGTAGGAAAAAGTTCGTCCATCTCTTCTGTGTGATGCCTTACCGACCCCTCTATGCTGAGTACTTGTTCTTTGAATATCGCTATCTTCTCCCATAGCAGACCACGATTCTCGTTAATGCTTTCGAGGGCTTCCTTCGCAATATCTTTGCGCTTGAATATCCCGCGAACTTTTTTTACAATAGAACTAATACTCATAATCTAAATGCAAAAATAAGCATTACTAGCTTATTGGAGAGTAAAGTTGTGGTATAGTTACTGAGAATAATACGGGCGCTTCTGCTATTGTCTCCGCAGTTCCGTCAGTAATACTGGTCAGTAGCTTAATCTCATGGTACGCACCACGCATTTCATCCCCATCTAACAAAGGATAGTCAAGGTTTGGAGTGTACTTATCACGAAGAAAGTTAGACCAATATTGACCCTCAAACAACTCAAAGTCTGCTAGGTTCAACTCCGTTATTTGACTTCTGTTATTGATAGCGTAAGGTACAGACCAAGCTTGATTGCTCTCCACGTTTATACTTAGTGGGACTTTTACGGCGATTGGCTCCTTGTTAACCACGAAGTTAACGCTAGAGTCATATACAGTGCCGTAGAATCTGTTCCAATTAGATTTATTGATATCATCAGATGAATCGTAATATGGCTGAGATGTGTGTCTATACATTTTACCCCCAGAAAAAGAAACCAAATCCGTACCAAAACCGCCCAATAATTGTGGGTTATACGAATACCTACTTGTCCACCTACCTCTTTCTTGATTAAAAGCTATACTTGCCTTATCAATAAGAAGAACGTAATTAGCCCCCGTTGAAAGCTCAAAATCACTACCACCAATAGTCTTGGAGTCTATAGTTATAGATGTAGAATCGCTACTTGATATACCGCCCTTAATTATTCCGTAATCACTAGAGTCTTGGGCTTTTACATAAACAACTCCATCAGCAACAGCTTGCGATAAGAAACCCTTTTCTATATCCTCATTAGAAAAAGTTAACGTATAAGAGTAAGAGCCATTACTTATTGTTGTACACTTCAACTCATTTATGGTTGTTAGATTTAAAACATACTCAGAGTCACCTATATTATAAGCGCCTTTTAACAATGAATTAATAGAGGATAAACTGAGAACTGAAGATATAACAGGGTCGCTTAGATTAAACTCAAAATAAGTAGACATCTTTATGTCTGAGATACTCTCTATTCCACCACCACGCATCCTACATACAGCGCCCCTTATTCGGTCAACCCAATACATGGAGTCTCCGAACGCAGCAAAGCTCTCTGGGTTTTGGCATCCGTACTCTTGAGGGAAGTAAGACGGAGATGAAAACACACTTTGCGTTTGACCTATGACACCACCAGATAAGTCTGCTGTGTTTATAAAATACTTATTAGACAATAACCTTGAAACCCTTAGTTCTTGAAATACAGTAATGTAATCACCATAACTATATGTCTTTTTAATAGCCCCATAAGCCTCACTTATATCGCTAAAGAAATTAGAATCATAAAACCTATTAAACCCGAAGAAATTTGTGTTCTCAACGTATGGTTCACTATAATCAATCTCCGTTATGTATGTTTGCTCTTGGGAGTTACCAACGGAGTTTGGCCGACCTATTGAGGTGGATTTAGACTCCCTGTTTGGAACTAAGTAGTTTGCCTCCGCCCATGAGTAATTCGGATAGAATGCGGAGGATACAGTATCTATATAACCCTGACCCACCGCGGCAGCATCGTATACGCCAAATATATAAGCATCTCCAGCCTCAACAATGGCTATAGCGGACTGAGTACCGACCTCTTGATTCCTAGACCCACCATCCCATCCACTCGCACTATGTGCTAAGGCTCCGTTAGAGTCTTTTGATATCCTGTACTGCTCCCCAATCTCATACCAAACTTGATTTTCACTAGGGTCTCTTGGCGAGTAAACCTCATAGATATTACCATCAGAATTAGCGCCAGTAAGATTCCACGCGCCCTTTAAAGACGAGGGTCTCCTGAATTTAATCGTATAGGTTCCAGAATCATAAGACAATACTTCACCGACATGAACTTCATCTATTGTTGATATATCTCTATAGTATTGACCAGAAGCTCTATTATACACTGGGACAATAAGGTCACCCTCAGTGAATGAATAATTATAGTTAATATTAGACACACCCATTTCATCGGACATATCCTTGACGGACATCATCTCCGCCTCTACTATATTTGTTGTCCCTGAACTTATGGAGCCAACCCCCGCGACAAAAGTAATGTAGTTGCTTTTTGTTTTATTTCCACCATAAACTATATGATAATACTTAGCCCAAGATGGCGGTGCGTGTGCTATAACAAACTTAACCCAACTTGCACCTTTATTGGATGAGTTGTGGTAGCCAATAGATATCTCTGAATCTTTGTTAGTGTATACGTTTGACAATCTACCATTCCCATCTGAATACACCAGACCGAGTAAATGATTTGACCCAGTTTTTAAACACCATCTACTCTTATTCTCAGATTGACTATCGTTTAGAGTCGTAAGCTGAACGTTGAGATTAGAGGCGTCCCAATCATACCCATGCGTGACATTACCTAAAGCAACTCTATTCCCATTAGTAAGAACCATTGTCTCAGCCTTCTTTGGGATAAAATCGTACAATTGGTCGGACTCTAAGGTGTCAACAGCAGAAGCCCCCTGACCAGACGTAAAATCGTACTCCACATAAAATGGCCCCTCACTTGAATTAAAGGCTGTAGAAACTGTAGATGTTCCAGTGTCTAGCGTGGTTGATGATATAAAGTTATTAGCTAAAGCCTCTTGGTGAGTTGTAGATAGGTTAATACTACCATCAAGCGGAAAGCAAACGTAATAAGTATCACCATTATTAATACCCGTTGGTGGCGTCCCATCTGTTTCGTACTTTACAGGCTCTCCTTGTATCAGTTTATTTAACGCAGGAGTGGTTTGAAAGCTACTAGATAAAGAGGCAACTTTACTAACCCCAAAGGTTCTAATCCCCCTAGAGATAGTTGCATCATCAATGTCTATAGTTTGAGCTAAAAACCAACTACCCGTATTGCCGTCTAAGTTCTGTCGGAAGAAAATATCAATAGACTCAACCTCGCTTTTCCAACTATAACTAGATGAATTTGTTAGGTTATCTGGGAGATAAGCTCTGATGTTAATAACGTTATCTAGGTCATTAGAGCTGGATGTGCTTGGGTAAAAATTCGTTAAAGCTATCCTACTTGACGGAGAGAATGCTGAATACTCACCACTTCGATATTTGTATCTATACCTAAATTGAAACAATTTACCCCTTACGGAATTTGTGTCTAAGCTAGTGTCTTGACCGTATCCTACTTTTGGAGCCCATTGAGGCGTGTTTGCGTATAATTGAACATCTGACGGTGACATGGGGGGGTATTGATTACTCTGCCCCAAACTCATACACCTATCTACATTTATCATACACGGCTCACCACTTGGGTTAGCCCAAAGCAAGAAGGTAGAACCATCCCTGTCTATAGTTTCAATATGTGTTATAATCGTACTTGAACTATCTAATGGAAAATAATCATCCAATTTCCTCCAATAAAGCTCAGAGTATAAAGGTGTTGACGCAATCGTATCCGCCCCAGACGGGTCTACGCCAACGTTACTTTCTTGAAGGCTCATGTAATAACTACCAGAAGCCTCCACAATGTCATTCATATCATAAGAGGTTGGTGAGGCAGACCAAGCTCCTTGGTACGCTGAATCCCACCAATAATACCCCCTAGTCCAAGCATTATTTTCAAGAACTAATCTTGCAACATTCTCCGTGGGGTTGTATTGAAGTATTAAATGCCTATCATTAGAGTTGTGGATAAAATAATAAAGCTTGTTGTTTGCCTTATCCCACCTCTGACCAACCACCGTATTTGAGCCAATTGGTAAAGCATAAACTAAAATAAATTCATGTGTCCCAGATGGGTCGGAACTAAGTGTAATAATATTGGTTCCATCCTCTGCGTCTTGCTCAGTCGGGTAGAGAGAGAAAGTTGTATTAGACAACCTCTCCACATAATACACATTACCCTCAGTTAATCCTGAAATCGCAGTATTCCCCAGAGCGTGTTCATACCGAACAGCCATACCTGTTTGGTAATTAGTTGCCGATGTTGCCGTGATTACATTTCCAGATATCGACGACTTAGTAGAAGTTAAGTCAAATGATAGGTATGTATCAATCTCTAAGTTTCCCACTTGAGAAGTTAAAACACCAGCAGTACCACCAATAACCTTTGATGTAAGATTAAGCGCATCAGTATAGTCACCATCTGGTAAAAAATGCGGGTCGTCGTCTTTATTCATCCCACCGCTAAATGTTTTTACCTCCTCGATATTAGCCATCTTAGAATTTTAGCATTTTGAAGTTCTTGCGGATAATATCTTCCCAATCTGTTCTTCGTTTGCTTGAGTGGTCGGCGATTGCTTTAAGCTTGGCGTTAGACCAATCCATCTTAGCCTGTTCCTTTGCACCCATGCTTCCGCTTCTCTTGTACCGCATATCAACCCAATGGATGTAAGCCTTAATAGCTTCTACGTTGATTTCGTTTACCCTGTATTTTCCGTCGATTTTCTCTGGGTTGCCAATGAAGAATACGTACACAGGGTTCTTAGTGCTGAAGTTTCTGTTGAACTCTACTCTGTTCTGTGCTTGGTTAATTGAGTAAGTTCCGTTTTGTCTGCCCGAAAGTCCGTATATCCTGCCGATGAACTCTCCGTGAAGGTTAGTGGTTGTTGTCGTGTAGAAGCCTACCCCGATGCCTGTAACGGCATTACTATCTTCGTTATCACTAACAGTATCATCTCCGCTTGAATCGGTTCCTACGGGCGCTTGGTCGTAGCTGTGAGTAAGCGGGTAGAATGTATTGTTCTTTAATATGGCAAACCCCAATGTCTTTACGCAGTTGCTTGGGAGGTCTGCGGTGAGTGCGCTAGAAACTGAAAGCTCACACTTCTGTACTTGCGAGGAAACGTCACGCTCCAATATCTTTAATCCTTGGATAGCCATGTTTAGGTATCGGCTGAACCCGTGAAGAGACTCAAACCCACGCTCAATCATGTAGTCTTTTACTACTTGCTCTAAACTTTTATTTGCGCTGAGTGCCATCTTAGTTGTCTATTCCGTCGTTAATTAAATCTTCTGGTATTTGCTTCTCAGGGGCAAGCATCTCTAACGCCCCTCTTACAACTTCCCTTTCGTAGCTTGGTGGAATAGGAAAGAATCCCCGAGAAGGAATATCAAAACCACTTTTAACCATCACCACATATAGCCCTGTTCCCTCTGTCACATCTCCATGAAAGATTAACTTATCCGCGTGAAGAGCAAAAGCAGGGTTGCCTTCGTTATCCCGAGCCTCACTTTCCTTGAACATTGCTGTGAAGTTTATTCCAACAGGAAGGTACTGAGTGGACATATCCTCTTTTCCGTACACAGCGTAGACGCCCATGTTCTTTGGGAGGTCTAAAGGTGTTGAGGTAAGCTGAACAAAGTAATTTCCGTCATCACCTTTTTGAATCGTGTACTCGTCAGGAGAAGAAACGAATCCCCCGAAAAGGTCTAGCTCATCTTGGTACGCTGCCGCAGTAAGAAAGGTGTAAGCAATGTTATCCCTTACCTGTGCTACCGCCAACTCACACTCACGAATGTCTATCTTGGCATCCGTAGTAACGCGAGGCGTTAGTATTTTCTGTACTTGTTCTGCTAAAAGCCTTTTAGTTGACATTCCTTATCCGTTGCTGGTGTTTTTACTTGCTTCTGAGACTTGAACAACGTTGCTGTCTCTAAGGTATATTCCTAGATAAACACAAATTCTGTACACCAAGTCGTCTGTCGCAAAATTAGGAACTACGAAGTCCGTGCTGTCCCCACTGAGAATATCAGGGAAGTTTGCTAAGTAGTGCGTTTCTCCTGCGGGAGTTGACGAAAGGTTTATCCGAACCCCACCAATAGCGTTTGTGTAATTAGAGGCTAAGGCTATAACTGAAGAACTTACTCTTATAATGTACACTTGTTGGTTCTCGTTTAACCCGCCGACAGTAGTGTTGTCATTAGATGTGTAGAAAGCTACATCCCCCGTCTTAAAAGGGTGTCCCGCTAATGTTATTTGATTACTGCCTGTATCTACGTCGTTACTCGCAAAGGAGGTTCCCATGTTATCGTTTACCACCGCTCCTCCTGTTGCCGCAAAGACCTTTCGGCTACTTGATACCGTATAGTTCCAATAAGGTACTGGTGTTCTGCGTAAGTAGCTAAACTCTATATTGTTAAGACCAAGAGGAAGAACTCGAAACTTGTCGTCATAATAAATGATAACGGGATGCTCCGAGTCAATAGGGGTAAGTTCAGACTGAAGAAGTTCAGCAAGCACATTATCGCCCACTCCTGTAACGGGAACCACCGCACCATTCTGAGAGAACGGAAGTTGAACCCTACTAGCGTGCCAATAGTCATAAGGGTATCTAGCGTATCCCGCACCATCTAAAGAGATAAGGCTTGGGGTCTTTCTCAAAGCTGAGATGTCGTCCCAATTCTTTTGTCCACTATCATACTTTAGGTAGGCATCATTCTTCCAATCGCTTTCTGCTAACTTTGCGTAGCGGTTAAAGGTTACGGAGTCGAGATAGCCGCCCTTTTGTGACTTATTTGCCACCTTAAATACCTGCTGGTAGACCTCATTTATGTCTGCGAAAGCTGCCATTTACTTGCTTAAGGTTTTAGTATATACACCGTGATATTCTGGCCTATGTTTACCGTAGCACCAAGCGTAATAACCCCCGTTGAACTATTTAAAGAATAGCTTGTAATTGATGTACCGACCTGAACATATTCACCATCAATAAAGACAGCAATATCATTATCACTATACCCAACAAGGGCAGCGTTTGAATTAGCGTCTAGTGGTGTGTATGTTGTGGATGCAACGGTTAATGTCTTCGCGTACTTACGGGTAATCTCGCTTGTGGTTCCAATGCCAAATACTTGAGTAGAAGCAGTTGTAGGGGAGCAATTAGTTAACCGCTGAATCTCAAGAGCATAAGTGTTAATGTCTGTTGAGAAGTCTGAGTTGATTGCCGCCTCTAGCATTTGGTAGTTAGAAGAAGCTAGTTCAAAGTCAGCCCTTAATCGGTCATAATCCCCGCGATTAGTAGTTCTTTTTGCTTCCATCCTATCAAACAAGGACTTCATGCAAGGGTAGTAGTCGGAGATAGAGTTCGTTCCATCTACAGTGTACGCCTCTGTTCCTGTTACTACATCAGTAAGAGTCCAACGGATTGTGTTGGCTGTTGTATCGTCAGAGTAGAAAGCGTTAGAGAACTGCCATGTATTTGTCGCTGTTCCTACTACTTGACATGGGCCTGTATAGAATACGTTGGTGTTTAGTGTCGCTGTTGTTTTTGTTGTATTCCCGCCGATTGATGGGGGATTATACAAAATATGAGAGTAAGTTGTTGTTGGCGCAACTCCACCGACTGCAAAAGAGTTTCCAATAATAGACTTGAAAAAGATTGGAGTGATAACGCTGTGCGAGATGTCAAATGCTAACGTCGGGCGTGAGTAATCAAGATTAACATACTGAACCCTATCGTACTTAGTGCTTGTAGAACCCGCATCAAACATCTTAAGGGTAACAAGGTAAGAACCTGTTACAGGTGTACCATCCGAGTTAGTAGGAAGGCTGATTGTAATGCTAGAGTTCTTAGCCGTCAATTCTTGAGTCCCCGCGGGAAGAGTACCTGTAAGGTTTATAGGGGTTGCGGCTATTGCATCGTCGTAAGTTGCGGCTAAACCAAAGACGTTATCAGTAGCCTTAATTACAAAATAATTAGTCCTGTCAGCCAACCCGCCAATATCCGTACCCGCCTGACTATCGTAACAAACAGCTTGACCCGTTACGTATCCGTGACCCGTAATTGTAAGGGAGTCGGTAGCCGCGTTCATAGCAGTTATCGTTTGCGCTGCCGCTGTAATGTCTGGGGAGCCCGTAGAAGTGTTATTATACGCTGTGCTGCCATTAGGGTCAACGACCTTAATTAAGCCCCGCATATCAGAGATGGGGTCTATATTAGATAGGTTCGTTCCCGTGTAATCAGAAGCGTCCGATACTGAAAGGGTCTTAGAGTTCCAATCAAAGGACGTTATGAAATTAATTTCGTTGGTTGTAGTTGCCATTTTTCGTGTGCGAATTTCTTAGTATTACAAAGATACAAATACACACCCTGAAACAGTGTAAGGCAACAAAAAGCCCCGCTAGTTTCCTAACAGGGCTTAAAGTAAAAAAATGAAAACAATGACTGATGTCAAATATAAGGAAACCTTAGTTAACCACAATAAGTTTTCTCAACTTATCTTGCAAGTCTCCGTCTACCTCTACCATAGCTAAAAGGTCTTTCTTAGAAAGATGACAAACCTTTTCTCCGTCCACGAAGTATCCTACGCCTCCCTTTTTATTCTTGGGGGCGCGAGTCTCAATAACCTCTTGGTTAAGGGCAAACTCCACCAAAGTACCAATGCTCATGTCATCTGCGATGTCAGCACCCATATCTTGAATAGAATCTCTAGCCTCTTCAATAGTCATATTAGGAGACTCCTCCTCCATCATTCCTACCATAGCTTGATAAGACTTGAAGTATTGCTCATCATGGTCTACGTTAGCTGCGAAGTGTTCCACAGGGGATGCACCAGCAGGAGCGGTAGCGATAATGTTTCCGTTGCTTCTCCAATTAATGGAGTTGCGTGTTTGGTCATACGTAATAACACCTTTCTGTAGTGCTTTGCGTACTTGTACTTGCTTTTCTGTTGCGGGGTCTTGCCATCCATTAAGGAAACCTTCTGGGTCTTCCTCCGCGAATTTTAACAAATCCCACTGAATAGACTTGAACGGACGACGATGACCTCCTAGTTGAGAGTCTTCGTTTGTCTTAATCCCTAGCGCCATAGCGTAGTTAACGACATCGTGTTCGCTACCACTATAAACAAGTTGTTTTGCTTTTGTTTCGAGCATATCCCGAGCCATTTCCTCTTCTGCCGTCTTAGCAGGGTTAACCTCGTAAAAGGATTGAGTGGCGTTCGGACGCTCCATGTATTCTCTTAAATAATCTCTAAGAGCTTTCTCTTCAGGTCTTGTCCACATGATACCGCCGTTAAAAACGATTTTCTTTAAGTTTGACAATCTCTTATCAATCTCATCATTAGACATTTCCCAATTTTCTGTGTAGATACCAAAGCGAGAAGAAAGGATTGGGTCGTAAGCGATTTGCTTGTAGACGCCATCTTTTACGATAGTCGCGTATGCTTTGATTCCGAGTTGAGTTGTGTTTACGTTGCCTTTAGCCCCGTATTTTCCCCCGAGAGTAGTGGAGGTTCTGTTGGGTCTTTCTTTGACTACAAAGATAGCACCCTTGTTTAATTCTGCTGTTTGCATTCTTGATTTGTATTAAAATTTAACTATGTAATCTTATGTTATCGAAGGTTGCGCGGGGATGAACAAGTCGCCATCCCCACACGTTGCCTTCAATATAATTCTAGGTATAGAACTGCCCGAATCGGTGTCCAGCGAATCCTTCAAAACCTTTTTGTGAAAGCATATGAATGGTCATCGCATCTTCGTCATCAGTAGGAGTATCCAAAATAGCTGCTCCAGTTGCCCACTCCTTATAACCGTTAACCGCGTCTTCACGGTCTAGGTAGTTAATTCGTAGAGAAGGAACAGATTCAGTTTGTCCTCTGAGTCCGTCTTTAGGCGCGTTCACGTTGTCGGCTGGAATTACAAGACCTTGAATGTCATACTGTAATCCTGTTGCGTTCAACAAGTTCGGCTGAGTGTAAGCATCAAGTACATTCTTGTGGTAAGTTACGTTACCATAAGTGAATGACTTAAAGTTAAGGTTAGCCGCTTTGTCCTCACTGATGTTAGAGTACATGATACCACCAGCAGTCAAACCGCTTGAAGTACGAAGTAAATCATCAATGGATATAGACAAACCGTGTCCAACCCACAAGTAGTTCTCCTTAGCACCTTGGTACTTCCAAAGAGCCTTAGACATATCGGCGATGTCTCCTAAATCAATGGCAGAAGCGTAATCTTCACGCTGACCATTAGACTCTACAAATGGAGTCAAACCTTCTGTTGTGGTAGTTGTACCCTGACCAGCTACAGCGGCAAGAGTAGTGTTTGTGGCTTTCTCACCAACAAGCATTGTTACCTCACAGTCAGTTTCGTGGTTGTCTACAGTATCTCGGATACCTTCCAAGTACCATGCATAACCATTTCCACTTTCACCAAGATTCTCTAACCAAGTACATGAAGTCGAAGCTGAACCAGTTACTTTGAAAGCGTCTCGGAAAGACTGAAGGTTGTTCTCATATCCACTGATGCGAGAAGCGCGAGGTGCAGCAGCAGAGCTACCTTCTGGGAAGGCTGTTCCAATACGTACAATCTCTGTTGATGTTCCTACCGCTGGAATTGTATCACCAGCAAGAAGTGGGAAGATGGTAAACTGTGCAGCAGAAACAGCAGTAACAAGAACCTGTACAGGACTTGCGCCGTTTGGAACTACAAGAATATCACCTACCGCAGGAACGTAAGCTGCGCTTGTAGAAGACTCGAAGTATTCAGGAGCAGCAGAGTTAGAGATGTTCTGAACGTATCCAGAAGCAGCGCTAATATTTACTGAAGCACCCGCTGTAGAACCAGCAGCTACGGAAGCTGAAGGTTTTACGATTTCACGAATCCAATCTTTCTCTACGTGAGAGTACCAAGGGTTGTCTACACCATTCATAGCACCCATGCTTGATACAAAGGTTGTCAACAGACCGCGGAAACCACGAACTAAGTTCGGGTCAACAATAGGCTTCTCCAAGTTCAAGTTTGTAATAGAGCTTGAAATAGCCTGAGAGTTGACGTAGTTTCTATTGGTAGTCGTACGAACGGCTGAAGGGGTTACATTATATCCCATGTCGTTTGTTGTTTATTTATTCTACGTTAATAATTGACAGAATGAAACCCTTAGTATCCTCCCGCGATTTTCCTCATCAATGGGAGTTTTTGATAACTTGTGTTCCAATCTGCCTCATAATGTCAATAGTCTCTTTCGACTCTGAGCTGTGTGAGCTTGGAGCTTTCTGATTCTTTTGAGCATCAATAATCTCAGTTTGACTCTTTGCAATCGCTTGTTCAACAATTACATTGAGTGCTTTTTCCCTAAACTCTTTCGATGCCCACGCTAAATCTGTTGTGATATCATCGCTAAGAGGGTCGTTGGGATTTTCGGAGAAGTATTTGTTCCAGTGTTCGTTCAGGTTCGTCATGGTCTTGAGAACATTAGAACGAGTTGAATCATCTACCTCTACCTCAAAATGACCTACGCCTTCTACTTCAACTCCTAGCTTTTCAAATGACTTTACCTTTTTATCAGCATAGTTATTATAAGCTTGGATTGCCGCCGCTTGTTGTGACTCTCGCTGTTCACGCTGCTCTTGTGTTTCTTTAGAGCTTGGAAGTCCGAATTTCTCCTGACGTTCCTTTAACGTGGCAATAGCACCATTCGCATCCCGAGTCAATCTCCGCTTTGCTTTCTCTACTTTATCGTTCCACTTTTCTTTTGCTGATTCGTACTCCGCATCTGTGTCGAAGTCATCTTCAGTTTTGTTGAACGACTCATAGAGTTCAGGATATGACTCTTCGAGGTGGTCTTGAACATCCAAACTATTATAGTCTGGACGCTTTATCTTTAGTTCTTTTTGGATTAGTTCTTGAGCTTGCTTTGGGTCTTTAGGGTCGAACGTTGAATAATCAACAGTCTTCTCCGCCCAAAAGTCAGGGTTCTCAACATCTATTCCCTCAGAACGTAACTGCTTAATTCTTGAAATGAACTCGTCTTCATCTTGGGGCTTAACGTATCCGTTTTGCTCCGCGAGTTTTGCGTATTGCTCATTCCACTCAGCAGTGGTTTCTGTTGGTTGCTTTGTATCTTCCGCCGATTTCTCAGTAGAATCTAACACAGCACCCGTTTCACTTTTCAAAGAACTTTGCTCTTCGGTGGCAGAAGACTCTGCTACCTTTTCCTTTACCTCTTCAGCTTTCGCTTCCGTCGGTTCTGATTTGGCTTCCGTTGTTTCCTCTGAAATAGCCCCGCTTTTTTTAGCTACGGCTTTACCAATATCTTCTAAACCTATTTGACCTTCTTCCATAGTAATTGAATTAAAATTGACTTATGTGACTAAAATTTATTACTTTTGCAAAAATAAGCATTGCTTATCGGACTGAATGTAAACCTATTCCCTACATGGACTTTATAGACGAAGAATCTAAACACTTTCAAACCTCTTGGAATCAAACAACTGAACGACTTAAAAACGGGATGCGTAATCTCAGGAAATCGCGGGAACTAACACAGTTAGAAATGGCTGACCTGCTAGGAGTCACAAGAGAGACAGTAGCCTCAGTAGAAACAGGGAAGCAACCACCTTCAGTTTATCTCCTTTTTAGAATTGCGTATTTATACAAGATGAGCCTTACTGAGTTCCTTACTCATTGCTCACGTTTAGAGCTTTAAGAACAGGGGTAAAAATCTTAGTTTTTCGCCCTATTAATAGCGTCGTCTGATGGTTGAGGGTTTACTCTAGGCATTACGTCACGACCCTTTATTTGCGCCCTGTCTGTGGGCTTGTTGGGCCTTCCGTCATCTGCATTATCATCCATATCAGCGGCTATCTCAATCAACTCAGCATCTTTTTCAGCCCTGAGTTCAATCTTAGCCATATCCTCAACGTGGTCAAGTTGTGACTCTCCTTGTTTCAACTGATACTCTAGTTGCATATTCTGAGCCTTTAACTGATATTCTAGTTGAAGTGTCTTGCGCCTTTCTTCCTCTGCCATTGCCGCCGCCTGTGCTTGTGCTTGTGCGTTGGCTTGCTCTCTTTCGATTGCGAATTGCTGTTGTTGTTGCGCGTACTTCTCTACCGCTCTTTCGAGATACTTCTCCGCGGCTTTAATAGATGTGTCTGCTACTCTTCGTGCGCGAGTTGCAATGCTAATATCTATTTGCCCACCTTGAAGCGCCCGTTCTAAGTTCTTCTCGAAGTAAGCCTTTTCATCATCGTTAGGCTTATACTTAATGGTAATACCGAGTTCAGCGTAATTATACCCCGCCATCTCCTTTAAACTAAAGGCTCGTTCAAAGCCAATAGCCATATCGTAAGCATCTGATTTTCCGTGAAACTCAAGGGCGTCCTGAATGAACAATCCAGTAACATGAGCGGCACGACTAATTACGTTTGTGTAAGCATCGGTAAGGTGACGAACAGCGTTGTTATGCATATCTAATCGCATCTTCTCTACACCAACAAGAGCGTTCTTGTCCATAGAGGTTCCATCAACCGTAGGGTTAAAACCGCTTATTTGATAAAGTCTTTCTTGAGCGTTTCGATACATCTCAATCATCATCATGGTAGATGCGGGAAGTCCGTTGTCTAGCTGTTCGATTGGCTTTTGGTTTACGAACCCGCCATGCTCTCTTTGGGATGCGTAGAAGTACGTACCGAGTTGGTTGTACATTTCCAAAGCATCTCCTAAGTCCATTTCTTCTCCCGCGGCTCCTGAAACAGATTTAAGGTTAGCCATAGACCAAACATCAACAGCAACCCCTGTGGGGCGTGTGAGTCCTACCATCTGTTGTAGCTTTAGGTCTATAAGCATCATAAACTCCGCTAGGGGAATCATCTGTTCTACTTTAGACTTTACCTTAGAGTCTAGCATATCCACCGCGTAAGCGATGTAAGGACATACTACTTTAGTGCTATAGATTCCGTCTTTTCTCGGGCGAACCATATTCTCCATCAAACCATAGTTGAAGATATGCTCTGAGTCAACAATCCAATACCCTTGGTAGATTACCTCTAAGCCTACACTCTTAAGTTGCTTCTTAGTTGTGTTGGGTGGTAACTCGTACTTGTCGTCTACCTTTCTCGGGCGGAAAATTCCACCTTTGTTATTCTGTTTTATAAGATACCTTTGGTCATCTACCGTCTTGAACATAAAGTCCATAACGGGAACTTTAAAGTCTTGAACGTCGTCAAAACCAAAACCCCCTTGTTGTCCGTAGTACGCTCCATATCCCCAAATTCTGTTTCCGTAATCTGGCCCTGCGTATCTTTGCGCAATCTCGAATATCTCTTTGTCTGTAAACTTGTTACCCGACGCCATCTGAAGCTCTGCTATAGACATCTCCACTACCTCGCCGAAGTAAGACCAATCGCTAAAGTCTTTATTCTTGCAGTTGCTATGAATAACGTTCTTCCAATCTACCCAACGTAAGAATGGGTCGCGGTTATGGTCAAAGCCGACTCTTAAGCCTAGCCTGCCAATAGTAATAGCATCTTCCGCGATGTTGCTTTTCTTCTCTTCAATGTTATTGTTGTTAAACACGAAGTTGATACCCGTCTCTATAAACTCCTCAAACTCAGTCTTGTAGTTTAGCTCAAAGTCTAATTCTACATCTTCAAAGGTGTCTGGGATAGAGTCTTCCTCCATTGGATTGACAGCATCAATCCCGAGGTTCTGTAGTTCGTTCTTGTATTTCTTTGCCGCGACCTTGAACTTCTTCTTTTTCATCTCCTCGTCAAGCTTACCCTTAGAGGTCTTGTCAAGGCTTTCAGCTACTACGTCGTAATCACGACCAGTTACGCTGTTGATGAATGATTTGGAAAGGTTTGGTATTGGGTTGGAAACGTTGAAGTTAAAAGGAGCGTATGATGTACCCCCGCCTGTATTAACAAGGTCTTTAAGATTAGAGATGCTCTGAGTCCCGCGAACCCACTCCCGAGCTTCTACAATTCTTTTGCGCGTGGAAGCATAAGAACTCCACCCGTCACTTCTAGCTCTTGACCACATAGCCGAGGCCATTGCCTTGCCGTAGTCTTCTTTGGCTTTTTCTGATGGTTTCGCTAAGGGATTTGGGAAAGCTCCTAACTTCTTTTTTGAATTGTCGTTTTTACCTTTGGGCATTAATACACGATTTGTGCAAAAATACGGAGAACTAAGGTGTTAGGATGTAATGTTGACTACCTCGGGATGCTAGACATTATCCCTTTGTTGTTTTTAATAGAGGTGTTTGCTTTTCTAGCCCTAGATGTGTGACCATGTTCGCACCTATACTCATCATACGTATTTGATGATGTGCTATACTCCCCGACAAGCTTCAAGTGAGTGCTTCCACAAGTAGGGCAAATCATACCTTCCTCATGTGAGAATAGACCGATATTTGGATGTGGCTTGACATACCCGCGAATTTCAATGTAGACATCTTCTAAAAGAAGAACATCCTGATTACAATAAGCGACCATTATATCTAAAGACTCATCCGCTTTCTTAGCCGCTGCTTTAGACTTATAATTCTTTGCCTCAGTACATTGCATAATATCCATCCAAAGACCTTTAGGCGTCTCCATCTTTCTACCAACTCCAAGATACTCTCCAAGTGCATCTAATCTGTTAGATGGGAAAGCAAATGACTTTCTAGCGTGTTGTAGTGTATCAATCTGAAGATAAGATGATGGTGGTTGAAGCCCGTTCATCATAAACCTTGTTTGCGCTCTTTTCTTATCAAACTTATTAAGGTTGTGTGCGATAACGACATCTGCCTCTTCAAGCATACCCCAAAGGGTTTGAATGATTCTTTTATCGTTTCCTTCCCGAAGTTCTTTTACCGTAAGCCTAGAACTATATATCTCATCCTCAAACAGCCACTTAGCACTCCAAGAAAGAAGGAACCAATTTTCAATGACAAAACTTGTTTGGATGTTCTGCTCCCAAAGCCCCCAAAAGTAACCTTTGTTTGGCGCTGTCTCAAGGTCAAAAATAAGAACCTTAGCTGGGGATTGTTTACGCTTCAACGCTTTTCTGTGCCTAGCAATATATGTCCTAAGCAAGTCTACTGAATCACCGCTTCTTTTTCTCTTTAAGCCCAGCAGCTTCTCAGCCAACTTCTGATTATTAATGTCTGGGTTTTTGTTTAACGCTTTTCCTATTTCGGAATCGTACTTAGACCACTGAGCCATAATTAAAACTTACTTGTCAAAAATCAAGAAATCTGTCTTGAGCAGTGTAATTGCATTTGTAGATGCGTTTCTTAAGCATCTGTCTAATACTTTTGTAGGGTCGATGATTCCTCGCGAGATTAGGTCTACCTTCGTTTCGTATTCCTTTGCGTCAAAACCATATCCGTATTCTTGCTGTTCCGTTTGCTTCGGCGGGAATAACCTATCTAAAAAGGTTTCCTCATGCACCTGCCCTGCGTTCTTTAGAATAGTCTTCTCAGGTTCAAGGCAAGCTTCTAACACTAAGTTATACCCTTTAATGAAGTCGGGGTTATAGCCACTTGCGTTAAACGCTTTCTTCTCGTTAAGGGCAATATGTCTGAACGTGCTTCCACCTCCTGCTACATATCCTTCTTCTGCCGCGGATTGAGTTGCCAACACAGCGTCTTCTACTCTATCGTATCTTTCCTTCATGTCTGAGGTTGTCTTACCCCCGACAATGATTCTAGCTACTCCACCCTCAAGCATTGAGATACGGCTTTTAAACCACTTCTTATTCTTTGATTGCTTAAGGTTTTCTTCTAGTTCTTCTTTTCTTTGCGCGAGTTGTTCCTCCGTTCCAAAGCCCCCCACAATCTTAGTGTCGTTCTTAGATACAATAACTTTAGCAGCACCACCGTTTAGGTTCGGTTCAATCTCGCTGAACTTACGCCCTTGGGCTTTGGTAATGTATTCTACCCCAGTAACAGCAGAAATGTCTCGCATGAGGTCATCTCTTGTGCTTCCCATTGATGGTGGCTTAACGATACAAACGTCTAATGCTCCACGCTCTCTGTTCACGATTACTGTTTCTAGTGCCTCGTTTTGAATATCCGCGATTAAAAGAAGAGGTCTTTTAGCTTGCATTGACTTACCTAAAACGTTGGTAATCTCATTCACGGTGTTAACCTCCCCTGAGAACAGCACGATGATAGGATTCTCAAGGACACACTCGCCTTTATAGGTGTTGATGAAGTGGTGAGTTGTGTACCCACTAGAAATAGCCATACCCTTTACTACATCGAATGTTGTCTCAAACTCCGTTCCTTCTTCGATGCTAACCGCTCCATTTAACCCAATTTGACCGAACACCTCTCCGATAAGGCTACCTAGTTCTGCGTCGTTGTTCGCGGAGATAGTAGCAATCTTAGTGGCGAGCTCTTGTGAGTCTACGGGCCTAGAAAGTTCTTTTACTTTTTCTGTTACTGCTTTTACTGCCTCTTGTATTCCGTTACAATAATCTACGTGATTTACACCTTCATTAATAGCTTTAACACCTTCGTTCATCATGTACCTTGCTAGGATGGTACTGCCGCTCGTTCCGTCTCCAACCTCTTCAACAGTCTTCTCCGCGACCTCCTTAATCATGCGTATCCCTGCTTCTGTTCGAGGTTCGTCGCTTGTTACTGCCTTAGCTACCGTAACACCATCTTTGGTTGTTATAGCCTTTCCTCTGACTATCTTGTATCCACCTTGTCCGTCGGGAACAGTTTGGTCTTTAGTACTGATAGTTACTAGCTTGCCTTGTGCGCCTAGAGTTGATGCCACTGGGTCAGCTACCATGTTAACACCAATAAGCATTGTTTCCTTTGCGTTCTTATCTACTTCTCTACTCATTCCTGTTGTGCTTTGCTCTTAACTTTAAGTAATAATTGTAATCTAGTTCTTTAACTACTTTCATGTTCTCTTCGTAGTCTAACATATCCTTTACTCCTTCTATCCCACCTTCCCATAAGCGATGGCAGTGTTCTTGGCAATGTTTTTTTATGTTCTGTTTAGTTGCCGCGAATTGGGGGAATTTACTTTCAGGTAAAAGGTGGGAGTTGTTAATAGGCCAAACTCTTTCGCCACACCCATCACATAACCCGTTCCACTCTGCGTCGATTTCTTCATAAGTCTTATGTTTCGCTCGTTCCCTTTTTGCTCGTTCGGGGGATACCTTCTTTAACCCTGTCCTCTTCAGACTGCTTTGGCCTTTCAACCTTGTCTTTCTCTTCAGTGGAGTGCGCTTCATCCCAATACAAAAAGTTATAGTTGCTCATAGTGCTTACCTTTCCATCTGCTGTAAGAGGGGAGTTCGTAGATTCCTCTTTCGTGTAGTTCGTCTAGCTTTTTGAATACTTTGCTGTTGTGTTGTATGCGCCCTTTTATCTCCCGCCAAAGTTTGTAAAGAAATGGCTCAAGCCTAATGACCGAATCTATTCTTTCAAAGTAGTTTTGGTAGGTGTCGCAAGAATTAAGGTTCACACTTACCATCCCATCGTAGAGATGTTGGTGGTGTTCTTGTAGGTTTTCTAGTGGTAGGTTTAGAGTCACTGTGTCTATGGTTCTTGCTCCTATGGTTGCAAATGTAGAGATAATTCCTGATATAGCGCGTTCTTTTTCTGTTCCGCGAGTAAGATAAGAGTCACTGATACTTATTAACCACCTGAGAGATAACTCTTTAAGGTCGATTACCTCTACTAATTGTTGAAACTCTTGAAAGTCTAATAAGTCCCGCCGTAAGTTTTTAGACATCACCTCCAACCTAGTTTGTATGTCTGGGTCGGACGGCATCTGCACTTGCTTATATTTTGGGGGTCTTTGCATGGTTTGTTACCTTATCCCGATTATATCCCTGTTATTCGATGAAAAATGTTTCCTAATAAGTAGTTATAATCCATACAACATACTTACCGTTACTTTTCAAAGTTTATCATACGTCCGTTATAAGGCTGTGTAGACCTCCAAATACTTCCGTTGGACATCTCAGGGTCGTGGTTCCTTATCTCCTCCCACAGCTTCATAAATGGACTTAGAGACTGTAATCTCTCTAGTACGCTCCACCATATTACCTCAACTAAGGGGTTTTTTAACTCATCTACTAACTTGTGTATTCTCCAAGTTTGGTTGGTGAAGGTGTTTCCGAATCTTAGTCCGTAGGTTTCTGCTTTTCCGTAGAGCTGTTGGACTCCTATCTTTAGAATCGCTTCTTTTTGCGGGAAATTCTCTGCTTTCATTAAAGTGTCGCAAAGTCTAATCTTATTAAACAAAGTAGTGATAACCTGAGCTACTGCGCGAGTTGCTAAGTCTGGGTCGTTGTCAGCTATCGAATCATTCAAACTGATAATCTCACGAAAGGACAGGTGGTTTATACCTTTTTTACTGACGTAATCAATAAGTTCTCGGTAGCTTATGTTACGCTGCCGAAGGTCTATTAATTTCTTCCAGAATACTTTATCGTTAGGGTTCACTTTGTCACAATTACAGTTAAAGCAATGTCTTCCCCGCTTCTTCTGCCATTCATTCCTCCGCGAGGTCTGTGTCTTTCTGGAAAGTATTCCTTTGTTCCATCCATGTTCTTCTCTACCATGTCTTGCCACCATTCTATTGACCGCTGTGTTATGTGGGCGTTTCTTCCATCCGCGAGTATTTCCCCTGCCGCGCCACAAGCAATATGGACATAAGCAACGTTAGACAATTCACTAATATCTGAAAGAACAGCATTTACGAACTCTTCCTCTACGTGTTCCATAACATCGGTGCAAACAACTAGGTCACACTTTTTCTTTACTCTTTTACCCCTTATCGCGGGGTCGTAATCTGTCCAATTAATTTCTATACTATCCTTTACTTTCTTGCCGAGAGTTCCCTTACCACACCCATAATCAAGAACAGACTTTGAGCCCGTGGAGTGGATTAAGTCAAGCACTTTTCTTAAGTGAAGCACTCCGCTAGTTCCCCAAGTTTCTTTTTCTTCGTGATGCTCTGTTAGAAGCTTTTTGTACTCGTTGCTTATAGTGTTCATTTTCCGTAGAATGTTTCCTCCATTAAACAAGGAGTGTGTTTTAGTTTCTTTTGTATTGTAGGACTCTGTTCTGCTGTTCGTGTTAGTACCTCTTCCCATAAGTCCTGAAGATTCGCGGGAAGTTCGCGGCGAACCCTGTGCAACAGATTACCCATTGTATCATCGTGAGTGGAAAGGTTCATAACCCCATCGTAAAGCTCCCCTCCATTTCCTGAGTCTGCTATCTTAAAACAAGTTGAGAACATACTGATTATTAGCCCTCCCAACCTCTCTTCTTTTGTGCCGTGGTCAGCGTAAGAGTCTGCCGTAGACTTTAACCATCTAAGGCTTATCTTAGAAAGGTCTGACTCGTTGATGGTTTCTTTGAACCTTAACCAATCTTCATTTCCTTGGCGTAATCTTTTGATTTGCTCCCGCACTTAACCAGCGTTAAACGAAGAACATACACAACATCTTTCTAATTCGGTTGTCCCAAGGAACGTAACCTTTACTCTGTCTTTATCTGAATCGCAAACCCAATCATGGTAAAACGACGTACAGGGTTCCAACTTATTTTTACCATAATCAAGGGTCTCAAATGACGGACTTATACTTCTAGCATCATCCTCGTTTTCCGCAGCTACAACAGCAGAATCAAAGGTGTCATATCCGCAGTTAACCTCTTGTTGGATTAAATATAGATTCATTTCTCTTGATTTTGAAGTTCGTGTATCTGAGTGGCTAACATTTTGTCTGCTTGATTTAGAACTTGCTCGTAGTAATCACAAAGCATATCTAACTCTTCCACTTGCTCTTCTGACAACCTTTTCTCAATGTCTTTAATAAGGTGCTTTACCTTCTTACGGATTAGATTAACGTGCGATTTAGCCTTGAACGTGAACAAGGAGTTGCTATTTAGCAATATGTTATCACACGCCTCGAAGTGAGCGCACAGAAGAGAAACAGTTATAATCTCGTCTTCTAACTTTTGTTTAGCTAAGGTATCGTTCATTTTTATTCGAGCTTTGGTCTTTTAACATCATTTTTATCCCCATTACATACCCTTCCTTTGATGCCTTGAAATCGTCAATCCCTAAATCTACTGGATTATTAAGCACAAACGTTTGATAAGCTAACGCGCCAATATTATACGCCATACGAATTTCACGCTCAATAGTGGTCATCTTTTTTAACTGTTCAACATCTTCAGACAAAATATCATTTTCACCCAATAATGCGTTCTCTATCCTTTTTAAATCTTCTTTCTTCATGCAACAAACTTACTTAATTCTTCTCGTTACTCCGTTACCTTTTGTAGAAAATTTTCTAATTTTACCCAAACCAATGCTTTGAACCTCTGATAACGGGTCTATCCGTTGGTCTTTCCAAGCAGCGACAGCAAGCATAGCAGCAACAGTAAGGTCATAAGGAGTCCAGTTAGCAGCCTCGAAGTCTAACCACTCCTGAAGAAGGGCTTGAAACGCACAATCTCCGTACTCTTCTGTTTCCTCGTTGTACCCTATGTGGTCGTAAATCTCACTTGCAAGGACTTGAACCATCTCAGGCTTCTTATCTAAAGTAGTGGCAATACCCCTTTTCTTAAACTTCTTCTTTTTGTCCCTTTCTAATGGGTTGTACATCAAGTATCCTAGAAACCCGCGGCGACGAAACTCACCCACAAGGAAATCTTTGTTATCCTCCACCAAGCACTCACAACTATAAAATTGCGCGGCTAAGATTATCTGTGCTGCAAATATTTCAATCTTCGGGGGTCTGGCGTGGTACATAGCCACCCATCTGTGGTTGATGTCTAGTATTAGTCCTGCGCCCTTAGAAGCCCTACGCTTGTCTCGAACCTCAGATGAACCGAAAGGGTCAACGCCCATCTTAAAGTACCCCCTAGTAGGCTCTAATTGAGTCCTATCCTCTTGCATTGGTCTGTTCTTGTTTTGGTCTTCTGGCGCTGGAAAATCGCGGATGAACCAAGGGCCGTTCTCATCTTCTCTCCACCGAACAGCTCCAGTGCCACCACTACCTGCATCACGGAAAAAGGTAACCCTGCGAATGATGTCTTTAGCGCCACCCTCATTGTAATCCATTTGCTCCACAATACTTGCAGTATCAAAAGAACTAGCCTCTGCATCACTAAGGAATATCTCTTTTTCGTTGAGAGGGTATTTACGTTTGAAGGAAATAAGTTGTGCGCCTGAAAGCTCTGAGCGTTGGTCTTCGATAAACTCTCGCGCTGCCTCCCTATTAGAGTATCCGTACTCATCTACAAAGGGTTCGTCTGTTATTGGGTGCGAGCCTATGTACCCGTAGTCTGCTGGGTTAAAGTATCTTAGGAGTCCTGTTTGTGTAGTCCCTGTTTTTTCCGAGATTTTCTTAGGGTCTGAGCCATCCCAAAGTCTTTTGGTTCCTTGTGCCGCACCCTTCTCCATGTCATCCACCGTAGTAGTGAGCATACAAGTACCCCTTCTTTGAGGCCCAACAAACATGGTAGGTTTTACAACGTTGTATCTTTCCTCTGGGTCTACCCCTGTCTCTGCCTTTCCAATCTCATCGTGGTAGACGTAGGTAAAGGCTTTACCATCCATAGCATTTGTCTTTGCCGTGAATGTTTCGATAGTACCTCCTAAGTAGTAAGCACTTATCTTGTTGTTCTTTGTTACTTTCCGCGGGGCTTGAAAGACTAGGCTTTCTGTTGGGTTAGCATTACCCGTATCTGCGGGTTTCCAAATGTGGTGCATCTCCTTCCAAGAGGCAATGAGTATATCTTGAAAAACAGTTTTCTTAGCATCCTCAAAGGTCATGGATTGAATACCGAACTTTCTGTTCTTGCCGTCTGTTGTCTTCCAATACCCTATATTCGTTGCCATTGTGGTCTTTGAGAATCGCCGACCTGAGAACAGCATCAGTCCTGCTATTGTCCGAGACTTCTCCACCTCTTGCCAAACGTAGTAAGCATCCCTGTGTGCATCTACAAAAAAGGCGTTGCCCATGTTCCCGCTTGGAAGAAGAACAGGGAAATACTGAAGCAGCATATAGTGATACCCAGTAACATACTCTAACCGAATGTTGTTCTTTTTTCCGTTGAAGAACCACAGCCCCTCTCTACGGCGCTTCCACTCCCTTTCCATTTCTTCATCAGAAGGCTCGTCGGGTAGCTTTATATAAGGGAACTTCCTTTTCTTATCGGAAGACTCTAGGTAATTATAAATTTCTTTTATAGGGGGTTTCTCGGGAAGCTTTATCTTTATATCCCGAAGCTCTCTTTCTTCTTCAAAGTTGTCGTAAGCCTTTTTATAAAGACTCGAAAGGGTTATACGTCCTGAAGATGAAGCCATTCAATGTTGTTACTTTTTTTCTCCGTACTTCTTAAAGAAGGACTCTGCTGTTCCTTCCGCGGCTTCCTTGGAATACTTAGACCTTACCTCTGTGATAGAAGCCTCCATATCGTCAAGGTCTTTGATATATGTGGGTAGCTTCTCAAATAGGACTCTTCCCCTGTCCCATGTTTTCTCTGAGCTGTCCGAAAGACTATCTGCTGTTGCTATGTCTAAGTCTTCCAACAGGTCAATCATCTTATCAATCTGTCTTTTGTAAGACTCGAACGCCTTTACTTTTGTTGAAGACGCACCTAGCTTGTACAGAATCTCAAGGAGTTCTTCCTTGGACTTTTTTTCATACTCCTTCATACTTATCTAATGTGCAATAAATTTGAGTGTCCTTGCAAACGAATAGCTCTTCGTTGTCTGTTTCTTCTAGCTTGTACTTCTTTTTGAATAGCACTGTCTTTCCCGCGAATTTGCCATCCAAGACTTCTCCAATACCCTTGTCTTGTAAGTCTTTAGCTTGTACGAAATATCCAGCCCTGTGCTTTTTCCACTCTTCCCCGTCAATAGCACGAATAGAGTTCCAACCCTCTTTTAGCTTTACCTTATCATCTTCCAAAGTCCCAAACACCCATCGTTCAGGAATACAAACAAGTTCCACCACCCCAAGGTTGATGTGGTAGTCCGAGTCTTTAAGGAATAGAATGGTCGTTTCCTTTTTGTGAGTGCGGGAGTCTATCACCTTTGCTTGTTGTGCAAAAGCTTTTCTGTTAGGAGAAAGTGGGTCGCCATCCCTATATAATATATCGCAGATGTTGTTTTCGTATAGTGCCTTTGCTTTTTTCCCGCGAAGGGTAAACAGAGCCAACGGAAACATAACCCTACTATCTATATCTTTACGATTATCACCATTCCACTCATCCTCTACAATAGAAGCAAAAAAGTTTTCTTTTGTCTTAAACTGGTACAGCCTATCAAAGAATCCGTGGGTCATGTACACTACATCCTTTGGTTTAAGGAACTTCTCTGACTCTGGAACAGCGGCAAGCTCTGTATGCTGAATAAGGTGTTCTGTCTCAGCCCCGAACTGAGCAGCTTTGTAGATGGTGTTCTCACCTACCTTATCCTCGTAGTTCTTAAGGTCGAAGTCTTGAGGTAACTTAATTACGTATCTTCCGATTCCTTTCATTATTTCCCTCTTCTGTTTCTTGCTTCTTTTTGCGAAGACTCTGGATTTTTCTTTTTCTTCCCGCTATCAGTCCCATAGACTCTTTCGGCAAGCTTTTTGTTTTTTTTCTTTAAGTCCTTAGTCTTGTTTTTTTCTTCAGCAAGATTATATTTCAACTCAGCGTTTTCTACCCAAAGACGAAGAGCATTTTCTTTTACCTCTGTGTACATTCCTTTAAGTAGCCAATCAGCTAACTTCACTCTCCAACCGCCCATTCTAATGCTGTGTTTTGTCCGTAAGGGTAATCCTTCCATTGATACTCAGCACCACCATCGAAACTAGCCATAACGATAACTCGGTAGATACCATCATGGTACGCCCTTGCTTCGTCAATCTTAATTTCTGTTATAATGAGCCTGCCGACTTCTTGCCCGAGTCTCCACTTGAAGTCGTTGTCGTGGGTTGTGTAAATTACACTTTGGATGTAGGAATCCCTTGGAATATTCATAATAATTGAAACTTAAACTTACCCACAAAGATAAGGTACTGATACCTAATCCGATGTAAGGTTAGCTTTCAGTTCTTCAAACAACTCGGGGTTGTCTCGGAGCAAATCTGAAACAGAGTCCTCTCCTTGACCTAACTTAGTATCTCCGTAAGAAAACCAACTTCCACTTTTTTGAATTATCCCAGCAAGGACACACTCGTTAAGTATTTCGTTGACCCTATCAATACCAACACCATAACGAACCTTAAACTCTGCCAACCCAAAAGGAGGAGCAACCTTGTTCTTTACCACCTTAACCTTTACGTTATCTGTTGGCTTGTCTCTGTCTATTTGCCGCCGAACATCCAAACGAATAGAAGCATAGAATTTTAACCCCTTTCCTCCCGTAGTAGTCTCAGGGCTTCCATACATAACACCAACCCTATCTCGTAACTGATTGATAAAGAAGATGGTAGTCTCTGTTTTAGATGCTGGGCCTGTAATCTTCCGAAGAGTTTGGTTCATAAGCCGAGCAACAAGCCCGATGGTGGAGTCTCCAACCTCCCCATTTAATTCCGCGGTGGGAACAAGGGCAGCAACAGAATCCAAAACAATAGCACTAAACTCCCCACTTTCTGCCATAGCTACCATAGTCTGTAAAGCATCCTCAGCAGAGTCTGGTTGCACAAGGTGGAATAGCTCAGGAACCACCCCTATGCTCTCAGCATAGATTGGCTCATACGAGTGTTCAGTATCCACATAGGCTACCCGTTCTTTATTTCTGTTGAGTTCGGCAATGGCGTGTAAACAGATAGTTGTCTTACCTGAACTTTCGGGTCCGTACACCTCTATCACCCTACCTCTAGGGTATCCTCCTCCGAGTGCTTTGTCAATAGCAATACTTTGGGAACTAAAACGTTTAACGTTTTCTACCTCTCTGTTCTTAACACTAGGGTATTTATCTAAGATACTCTTTTTCTGTTCTTTAGCCATAAGTTTTATTGTAAGTCGTAAGCTACGAATATACTAACTTTCTGCCAGATTACAAAGTAATAATCAAACTCTTTCTGATAGATTTTAGAGGTTTTGGAGAGGTTGTCTGAAGAAAAGTGTTGCCCCCGCCCCCAAAGGAAAAAGCAATCAGTTCAACAGACGAGTCTCTTCCCGATGAGTTTATTTCGGTACGATTCGGACGCCCCTATCGCAGGAAAGTGTTGCCAACCTTTCGATAAGTAGTTTTTGATTTTAATGACATAAACGGAGACACAATAAAACTCCGTTACTCGGTGCTGTAAGTTTCACCTTTAAATCAATCCACCTCTAAGTGGAGAACAGGGAGGAGTTAACCGATTACCCTGACACCTTTGGGGTACAAAAAAGCCCCCGCCGTAATCCTGAGAGAGAGTTTTGCGAGGGCTTTAAGGGTTAACCTAAAACGATGTACAAAGATAATTAATTCTTTTACCCTCTCTCAGAGATTGCACAAAAGTACAAAATATTTTTTAATTGGGTGTGTAAGGTTAATTTCCTAACCTTTTCTTTTGGTTATGTTGAAAAGATGTTTATGTTTGCTGAATGAAAGATTCGCGGGAAAAAGAAACGAACCCAATAAAACCCAAGCACTACAACAGCAAGATAGACGTCTACGACTTCTGTTTAGCTAACGACCTTGGACTACTTGAAGGAAATTGCATAAAATACCTCACCAGATATAAAAACAAGAACGGATTAGAAGACTTACTAAAAGCACAAGAAACACTAAAAAGATTAATTAAACATTATGAAATCAACTAAAGACGAATTAAACGATTACGGTAAATATCTTGATGATGTTTACGGAGAGGATAATCCTCGTAGGGTGAAAAGATTTGCTGACGCTTTTTTTGAGTTCGGTAGGTTGAATGATGCAGACTTTTATTTTGACCTTCACGCTCTTTATCGTAGGCATTGTAGTCTTGACCTTTTATTTCTTCTGTTCTCTGAGGATATTCGCGGGAATTTTCACGACCTAGAAGACGAACAGTACATGATACAACCTAACGTATTCATCCCCACCCCTAAAGATGTAGGTGGCTTCATTGACGACTGCGTAAGGTTTGAAATCCCTCTTCACTGGAAAGAGAACATCTACACTGAATACTTTATAAAAGAATAAAGATATGAGTGAACAAAAGAAAAAGAGTGAGTTTCAACAAACTCGGGAAAAGGTAACAGAAATTTGTAATTGGTACATAAACGAAGGTCTTCCATCAGGGAGTATAGACCATCTTCTTGAGAATCAAGCAAAGGCTGTTGGGATGTTAGACTTCATAGGAGCGCGTATTGGTCATTGGGATGTTCTGAGGTCTGCCGCGGAAAATGATTACGACGAACAATTCGCGGAGAACTTCACGAAAATAAAGAACGACCACGAAAAGAAGATGTCAGACGAGTTGACAAAGCAAGTTTGTAAGTTAGCGGGTTCTGGAATAGCTAAGAGACGAGATACCGCTCAAGCTGCATACAGAGCCTACACAAAGCTTTATAACACCACAGAGAAGCTCTATGAGTCTATGAGAAGTGCTATTTCAAAATTAAAAGGAGAAAAAGAACGTTATGAATCTAACTAGCTTAAGTGAACAAATAAAAGAGCTAAGAGCGATGAAGCTGGGTCTTATGAAAACAAAGATGGCTACAGTTTTAAGAATTGTATCTTGCGTCACAGAAATAGAGGAAGAGGAAATACGTTCTAAGCGAAGGTATTCAAAACTTGTTGATGCGAGATACGCCTTTATGTATATCTGCCATGTGCATCTTGGGTTTAATCTCTCTGTTGTTGGTAGGTTTATAGATAAAGACCACGCCACTGTTATTCACGCAAAACAAAAAGTAAACGCTTACATTTCCATTGGGGCAAAAGAGGAGGTGATTAGGATAATTGATTCTGTTGTAGACACCCTTAGAGCCACGAACAATAATAAGCCGCACCTTGATATGGAAGAAATCAAAGGGGTGCAAGAGGACTCATATATGACAGAAATGGACAAGGTTTTTGAACACATCTCTTACACAGATAAAAGAATAGAGTTCTGGCAAAAAAGAAAAGAGTATCTTCTCGACCTCAAACAGAAAATGTACCAACACAGATGATAAAAGGTATGATAACAAAAGGCCAGTATCGCATAGTCCCCCTTTGGGAGGGTAAGTCCCGAATTTGGCATAAAGACAACCAAGGATACTACCAAGTAGTCTTTGAGGGGGATGAAAAGGAGTGTGATGAATATTTAAAGGATTGCTAACGGTTTGTATATGAAGCTGTACGTAGTATGCTTTATATACTGTGTTAGGTGTAGTTATTAATTTAAAATAAGAAAATGAAAGCGTATAAGTTAATAAGAAAAATGAAAGATGGGAGTTTATCGCCTCTATTTATAAACCAAAAAAGCAGAATACCTATTGGTGTGTGGATGGATGCTGAGTTTCACCCAAAGAAAGGGTTTGCCGAAAGAAAAGGATGGCACTGCACACTTGAAAGAAATGCACCACACCTTTCTGATAAAGGAAGAATTTGGGTGGAGGTTGAAGTTGATGATTACGAGTTTTATAACAGACCTGAATCACAAGGAGGAACTTGGGTGTTGGCTCAGAAAATGAAAGTTGTTAGAGAGGTTTAATTACACCTAACTACTTATAAGGAGGTACTTTTCATTCAATAACAGGTAAAACTTCGGGATAAGACAACAAACACCATGACTAAGCCAACATTTTCTAACTCCAGACTTACAGCACACGATACTTGTCCTCTTATGTGGGAGTATAATTACATTGAAAACATATCGGGGGAGAGTAACTTCTACGCTCACTACGGTACGTTTGCCCACCTTATCTTTGAACTCTTTGCCCTCGGGAAAATAGATAACACTTTTGAGGTTTGGATGAACCACTACCAAAAGCGAGTGTTATACCGAACTAACGACCATGAGATACCACCTTGGGAAAAGAAGTGGAAAGCAGAGGGAAGCTGGTTCTTTGACGAGTTTAAAGGCTTTGAAGGAGAAACTGTTTGGACGGAGCAACATATTCTGTTGGAGTTTGAAAGGTTTAAGTTTCAAGGTTTTGTAGACCGTTTGGAGTCCCGCGGAAAAGACCTAGTGATGATAGACTTTAAAAGCTCTAAGCCTTTTATTAAGAAGGACATCGAGCAAAAGGGAAGGCAGATGTATCTGTATTCTCGCGGGGTAAAAGAGATGTTAGGAAAATACCCAAAGCAACTAGAGTTCCTACACTTCCGACAGAACAAAAAGACAGTAATAGACTTTAGCTTAAAGGAGTACAACGCTGCTGTTGATTGGGCAAAGAGAAAGGTCGATGAGATACTTGAAGCCGAGGAGTTCCCCGCGAACCCGAGTTATTGGTTTTGTAATAATTTATGTAATTATAGGTCTATCTGTAATCAAAAGGGATAATGAGTAAGTCAGACGATAATGAGAAGTACGACATTTCTTGGAGTAGCCTTGAGGAGTTTACAGAGTTCATAAGGGAGGAGTATAAAAAAGAGGAGTTTATTCACCCAATGTATTTCAGCAAAAAGGGAATGGAGGCGGCAGATGAGGCTTTAATGGATTACTTTAACAAAATGATGGACGATGATATATCACGTTAAATATAGGGTGAGTGTAGTAAATCGCGGGAATAAACGAGGAATCTCTACCAAGAAAATAGAGACTACCACCACCATACCAACAGAACAAGGAATACTAAACGACTGGCTACAATCAAGAAAGCACAAACGCATCTTCGGAGACAAAGAACTAAGAATCACAGAGATAGAAATACTTAGTGAACTAGGTATGGAAAACCACCCTGTACTTGATTAAAACATTACACCACCCCCCCTTTATTATTCGTACTTTTGTGGGGTGAAAGAGTTTATGTTCTTCGACGCTAATCTAGGCGAAATGGTAACAGTCTTACTACCAGAAGAAGTACTTGGTTACATAGAGTTCCTTGAACAATCTGTTCTAGTTCTCGAAGAAGCTCTCGCAGATGAAAAGGTTACTAAATTTACAACACTAAACTGATTATAATGGACAACGATTTTGAAGACGTAGCATTCTTGGCTACTAATGACACTATTAAGGAAATGGAAGACAAGGCCAAGGAAACTGGTAAGTCTTGCACTATTGATGGTGGCGAAGAATGTTTGAGCTGTGGGAGCTAAGGGGTGTAAGCCCACAAAGGGCAAGGCGTCATGTAAGATTGTAAAGGGTAAGAAGGTGTCTTACGGGCAAGCTGGCGTTAAGGTCGGTAAGGTGGGTAGTAAGCGCTGGAAAAGTTACTGCGCTAGAAGCGCTGGTATTAAGAACGGCGGCACAGCTAATAAACTAGCTCGAAAAAGATGGAAATGCTAAACAAAAAATACACCAAGTTAATGTACACATCTACAGCAACATACGACGTTAAATACATTTATCATTATGGCGGGTAAAAGTAGAAGTGCTAGGTATTACGCATCCAACCCTAAGGCAAAAGCTAAGAAGCTTGCTTATGATAAGAAGTATCAGTCGCCCCCCACTCAAAAGAAGAACAGGGCTGCTCGTAATGCTGCGCGAAAGAAACTAGGCTTAAAGGTCGGAGATTTGCGTGATGCGAGTCATAAGAACAACCGCCCAACGGATAATAGAAAGTCCAACTTAAAAGCTGAATCCCGTTCCAAAAATCGCGGGAGAAAATAGGGCTTTACCCAAAATCCCTTACCCTAGCAACATAGTTTATTTCACTTGGAGATAGTTCCTTTAGGTCTGTATCCTCTATGGTAGAGAACAGAAGGTCTGTAATGGTATGGTCTGTTATCCTTATTAGTTTTACTAGCTGTTCTATGGTTAGTCTCTTAGGGTGTTCCATCAACTCATTGTAGTCCTTGTGGTTTACCGCGAGTAATCGGGTTATGTCATCGTAAGTACATCCCACCGCCCACTTCTCAATCTTCGTAGTTCTTCGCGTGTAAGACGTTCCGTTTGTGCGAGTTACCTTTACTTTTGATTTATCGTGGTTGTTTGTGTAGTGGTATCCCATAAAATTATTATATTTGCTTTTGAACAAAGATACAAAAACGTGAAAGAACACATAAATAGTTGTAATCCACTGAATTATCATCACCTTTGCCGAAAGCTGACAAAGGATAGCGTGGGGGCGGTTCTGATTCCCGACGGAGAAAAAGAGTACTCTAACAGATTCGAGATTATCAAGTCTTCTGAAGAGTGTGACCTTGGGAACGGAGATGTTATCCACGTTCTAAACGTTCGTAATGGTATTCCAATCACACTGAAGAACGAAGAGTACTTTCTTGTTCCTGAGAACTTTGTTATTTACGTTGAACCCCCTAGCAAATTCGCGGGGCCAGTAAACGGATTCTCAGTACTACGAACCATTAAGACTAACCAAACAGACAGCGGAGTGTATATCCCTGAGTCTCAACAAGATACAAATACTTACGAGGCTATGATTGTACAGACAGACTACAAGTTCCTTAAAGCTGACAACAAAGTTTGGATTAATAAGTTCAGTAATGAGTACGGAAGGTTTCCAATTACCATTGATGGGGAGGAGTGTTTCCTTTTTCCTAATAGTCAAATCCTAGCAGTTGAGTAAGTACGTCTACATAGTTAAGCACACTGGAGGTATTGTGGCTTATAGGGAGGTGTGGATAGGCTCTTCTTTAGAGAAAGCCGTTTCTGTTTGCAGCGAGTTAACGGACGATACTTGGACTCAAAAGGGTACTCTTGCTGATTGGCAAAAAGATAAGGAAAGGGTGTTTGTTTCTAAAAGAAAGAGTGGGTATAAGTCCCGCTCAAGGAAACAGAGAAAGATAGATAAGCTGTTAGAGCGCAACGCAAGCCTTCAAGCTATGATAGGTGCTTCTCCCCGCATGACACTCGCGGAGATAAAAAAGGAAATGAAAGCTAACATCAAACAGATAAACAAGATAGACCCAAACTTCCTACCACATGACGACGATTGAAGAGATTATTGAAGAGTTTGAGTTCTCGGAAGAGGAAGCGCCAAGAGTATTGGAGCTGTTGGAGTTTATCAACACGTTCATACGCCTTAACGGAAACATCAAGACAATGGATATGCTTGAGGAGATGATAAGTGAGTTAAGGTGAAACGTAGGCGAAACAAAAAGGCGGCAGAGCAGCTTCAACAAGTTCAAATACGAATGACTGAAAGAATAATCGCGGATAAGAAAAAGACAATTCCAAGAAAACAGAAATACGACGAACTAAAGAAAAACACAGAAGGATGAGTAAGCTATCTACAATAATCATAGAAGACCACGAAACAGGAAACATCTGCTCTCTTACTGTTAAGAGAGTTATAGGGGATATGCTTTCTTTTACTTGGGATATTCCTGAGGATTTCGCGGAAGATACAACGGCAGCAAGCTTAGTTCGGATGATTAACAACCTTTTAGAGGAGGTGTCAGACGACAACAGCCCATCACTAAACTAAAGAGAGATGAGACTAACAGAAGAACAGAAAAGAAACGGGTATTGGGTTCTATGTGTTATCATAGTAATTCTTACCCTCGCGGCTTTCTCAGGGTGTAAAAGCCAAAGATACTACCAATCAGAAGCATTACTCCAACAGGAATACGAAAGGGCTATAACCCTACATAAACAAGGGCTGATGGAGGTAAGAGTCTACGACCAAAGCTGTAGAATGATGAGAATAGAAATAATTCCAGAACGATGAAAAAGACAGTAATTGAAGTAATAGTACTTGAAGTAATATTCCTCACAATATTTATTGGTATATCCGTTATCCCTTCGGAAGAATTTTATCCGCAGTGGTCTAAGTGGGCTTCTCTGTGGTTTTCTGGCGGAACAGCCGTAGGTGTACTTATCTACTACGTTTGGTTTCGGTATGTTAAACACGGGAAGTGATACCCACCCTTCTCTTTATGATTGCAGGGATAGCTAATGCAGCTATGGACTCTCATGCTCATCATTACAGTCGTTCTGTTTGGAGAAAGCTTTATCTCGCTAAGGGGTGGCGCTTTTTTCGCGGGGATTCTTGGAAAAACAAGTACATCGACGACAGCCCTCTAAAGGGAAGAAAGAAATTCTTTTTTGGAGTAGCTAACGTACCAGTAGCCTTTACAGACCTTTGGCATTTTATGCAATCTATCCAACTCTGGAGTATTACCATAGCAGCCGTTATAATCCTTCCGTTCTACGACCCCCTTTGGCAAATCATTCAAATACTGTTCTTTCGGTTTGTGTACGGAGTTACCTTCACGTTTTTTTACAAGAAGTTCGGATGAATAAATTCGCGGGAACAGAAAACGAGTACTTCAAACAAGTAGGACGTAACATATTCTACAAACACCACAAAGGTACTTGTACTGAAATACGATTAGAACCCCCTTTTAGCTTCGGAGAGACGTTTATACCCCTTGAGTGGATGGATGGAACCAATAAATACCAATCAAAGCTTTACACACGCTCTAATGAGCTCGCTTGGAATAAAGCAAAGGACTCTCTTTTAGAGTTAGCATCCCTTATTTAAAATAGCTTCCCATTATTTTAATAGCCCGTCTAAGGAACTTAATCTTATCCGTTCGGTATGGGGTCATGGTTTTAGCAAGCTTTGGATTCTCTTCATTCGCTAATTCTCCTTTCGCCCAATTCAATAGGTCTAGCTTATTCTTCTCTAGTTCTTTGGTCTGCTCCTTTGCGTAGGCTTCTAATATCTCACCTTCTATGTCAAAGTTTGAAATTTTGTTTAGCTTCTTTACAATACCCTCTGAACGGGCTATCTTTTCTTTTCGGAAAAACTCCTTTGCTTCCTTACTCATCGTCTTGGGTTTCATCGATTTCTATTTTCAATACTTCAAGGCTCTTAGCGTAAATCATTGGAGCATCGCAGTCGTTCAAATCATAAGCCTCATAGTAGCCCTGTTCATTAAGCTCTTCTATCAGCCACCCTTTATAATATGTCTCTTCAGTCATTATAATTTATTTGCGTTAATAATCTCGCTAATAGGAAAAAGAACAGCCTTTGAAGTGTTGTTATCTCCCATATCCTTTACACTACCCCTCTTATAAAACTCTCTAGCGATTCGCTTAAGCCTCTCTGCCTTAATAAAAACTATAACCTCATCATTATACTCTTGCGCTAATACAAACGCCCAATAGTCAGCCTTTGAGGTGGTAATACCAGATGGCTTACCCCTACTCTCAAATTCAACAGCAATATTGCCAGTACGACCAACCCAAAAGTCTCGCTTAACCTCACAGGTAATAGAGCCAGAAAGAAGACCGCCAAGAAGAGACTCCCCTACCTGACCAACCTTAAGGTCATATCTGAAATCATTATTGTACTCCATTAAATTGTTTTCATAATACTACAAATAAGAATCGCTTTTCAGATTGTGAATATTCTCAATATCTATCAACTTAAAGCGTGTAGAGATGGAGTCATAAGGAACAGCTTTGTACGTTCTTTTTACCTCACATTCAAAATTGTCAGTATGAATAACCAACTCAGTACCTTCAGGTATTTTATCAATATCAAAGTTAGTAGCTCCACTACGGCCAACTCCTCTTTCTTGTTCAACCCCGAACTTTTTTATAAATGGCTCTAGGTTGTCTGCTTTAATCGTGTACTTTTCCATAATAATAACTTTTGTTTATTTATTCAAATATAACCATTATTTCCGCGGGAAACAAACGAATCACCGAGGAATCTCCATCCAATACTCAGAAGCAAAACACCAAACAACAGAGCCATCACTAGGCAGTACATCTTTAGTTCTGTTCATTATCTTCTTTTTTTCCAATCCGTATATTCCTTACTCTCGACCATACCACCATTACCGTACTTATCAAAGTACATAATGCCTTTAAACACTGGCTCGGAGTCCTCTTGCTTAGTTAGTGCCTTATCTTCTCTCATAATTAACACTTACCCCTACTCTTAGCTATTAACCGCGTATCACTAATAGTGATGGTAGCCTCATTAGTACGGAACTGACCCGCCTGAACCCTAGCCACTGGAATGTCTAAAGCCTCCGCAAGAGCAGCCTTACTTGTCGCAGTGTAAAAGTGTATCTTGTATCGTTCCTCTTCTTTAAGCGGCCTACCCTGAGTCTCTCGAATCCCAACCCAAATAACCTTTCCGTTTAACTTTCCCATAGTAGTAACAATGTCTTCGATTTACAGCGCAAATGTAAACAAAATGCTCGATTTACCGCGCAAATCAAAAATAAAATAAAATTTTTAAAAAAAAAAATTAAAATCAGGGTGGGTTTGTGGGGTTATTACTATACTATACGGGTAGTCCATTACTTTAGAAACAGAAAAAGATATAACCAGTACCGTTCCCTCTATATGCTATCTTCTCGAATCTTTGCACCTTGTCTACCTTGGCTCCCATACCTTCCCCGCTATTCGTATACCCCATTGCTCCAGCTCAACCCCCTTTGTTGAACCCTCCAGTGTATGTACTTTGTTTCCCCGTACACAAAACCAAATTTTCCCCTATAAGGATACGCGCGTGCGGTTCATTAATAGGCTAGGTAATTGAGTAGTGTTCAAGAATTCTTGTGGTTTGGGGTGGTTCCCAGGGACGAAGGGAAGGAATAGATACACCCCAATAGATACCACCCTGGGTTTTGTTTTGACTGAACGTTCGGTCAATGGCAAATGTGCCCTTTGTTTACTAGGGTTAGGCATATTATTTCAATTTATTTTCGTATTTAACTAACTGACTTTCAGGCACTTGAAAATTAATTTAGAAAATACTTCAAAAAAAGCTTGGAGCGTATATATGGAATGTACTATGTTTGCCTTGTTCAAATGAAATAACACATTCAAATTATGAGTAACTTAACAAAAGAAATAGAGCGGTGCAATACCTCAGAAGAACTAGAGGTAGTAATTAGAAGTTTTGGCGAGGCCACAAGGCAAGAGAATGGATTTTTGACAAGTAAGGTTAGGCATTTAGAAAACGCTTTTTGGTACGACCTATCAGTTGAAGAACGAAAAGTATTCCTGCTAAGGTTGTGCGGCCATTACTGCATATAAAAGATAAGAAGGCTAGGTCAATTAAGTTGTGGGCATTCAATTGCCTCCTAGCCACTATAATAAAATACAAAGCGATGAAGATACTATCTACATACATAATCAAGCAGACCACAAGGGGCGAAAATACTAGAACGGCTTTAAAGTCGGTAGGACGTGCCAAAGGTAAAGGAGCGGCCTGTGTGCGTACTAGCATTAAACGTGAGGCACAAATAAACAAGTTGTCCAATAATATAGGGGCCGCTGACTTTCGCCGCGAAGTTGCAAAGGGCGAACGCGCAAAGAATATCGAAGCGGGCCAAGTAATACGAAGCGAGCGACAAATTGAACGAATGATGAAACGAGCGCAAAGACGCAAGGCCAAGCGATAAAACGGGCTGCAAACGTACGAATTCGGGAAACCTCCGACCATAAATAACAGGTATCCGAAACGGACAAAAAAGGCAAAGATAGTCGTACGGCATTGGTAGTCGTACCATGAAGAGTTACCACGAAACTATTTTTAAACTAAATTACAATATCATGAAATTCAAAGCAAGTATTTTTACACTAAACAAAGACGAACAAGTTAAATTTGAAAAACACTTTAACGGTGAATGTGAACAAAGCGAATTGACGGCAAAAGAAATTGCAAAGGAATTTGCTGAGCAAATATGGAAGGCCAAAGTACTTCAGGACAAATGGGCGAAAAATGGTGGAAGCAACCGCGCGCTGGGGTTGGCAAAAGGGCATAAAATGGTTTTTTATATGGAGGTAGACGGGAAGCAATTTTTGAACACTGAAACGAACGAGGCAACAAAATTGAAAATTTGCCTAAACGATAATACCCTAGCAAAGCTTAGAAAGTTCATTGAACTATTCTTTGAGTATACATTGGAAGGTTAGTTGGCCTTTTATTATTGCCGCGAATTTATTCACACAAACATTAAACACTAGAAATTATGCAATGGGAGTACATAAAATTTGAATGCATAAAGCGCGGAACCGTTGAGGGTTTCGAGATTTTAGACCGAAACCAACTACCAAAAAAAGCCAACCTAATTGACTGCGGGCATGAGGTTTTGAATAGTGGGTTATTGGGTCGGACGTATAATTTATATTTAAGCGCGTCTAAAACCAACACAAAGATATTTGTTAAATTCGATAAAAACTAAACACTAAAAACGAAG
>ENA-OQVM01001085-OQVM01001085.1-marine-metagenome-genome-assembly--contig:-NODE-1085-length-37815-cov-25.367428_pt1 | contig 37815 bp, 53 predicted proteins | sample MGYA00237776_ERZ505498 | MGnify/ENA primary metagenome ERZ505498 (study PRJEB26159, sample SAMN06265151) | marine metagenome | isolation source: Helgoland LTER site | place: Germany:Helgoland, sampling...
ATGCTTCGGTTTGGTATCTTGGTTGAGGAAACCGACGATGAAGGCACTGTAACCCTACGCAATGCCGCTGGTGTCCATATCAAATGGGGTATTCCTATCTGGACCACCAAGCCGACATTTGACGAGGAAGGCAACGTGCTGACAGAGGGAACGCAAGACACTCGTTTCCATGCTGACATGCGCGTTGTCTCCCCTGCAACTGAAGTCATTGATGAGGACGTAGGACTGCCCAAGGTAGAGTATATCCTTGAAATCTGGAAAGGCTACGGCACAGAAGGCACTCCTAATAAAGACGAAGAGAGCTTTGAGTTCTTTGGTACCGAATGGATTAACCCTGAGACTGTATATTCCCCAGCACATAGGTTCCTATAACAGTTATGTTTAAGTATCTAGCTTTCTTTGTAGCATTCTTAACCCTCTCCGCATGTGAGTTTACTACAGAAACTGATAACATTTATTATAGTAGCCATGATGATGGTGGTTGGATACCTAGTTACCAAGAGACTATTGCACGTCTTAATCAGCAAGGTAAGTTGGTTGTACTAGATGGTTACTGTGCTTCTGCTTGTACTATGTTTCTTGGTGCAGATAATGTCTGTATTATGCCAGATACCCAATTTGAGTTTCATGGTTCTATTTCATGGGACGGTAAAGGTAAAGCCTATTGGGACAATGAACTCTCTAAATACTACCCCACAGAGTTACGCAGGTGGTTCTACGAGAGCAATGCCTATAAACTACAGGGGTGGGCGCGTATTCTCCCTACTGATGATGTAGTACGCCTCTCTGGGGTTCCTTACTGCTCTTAATCCTTCAATCAACTCTAACACTACCTCATTACACCCATTCAAGGAAATAACACCAATGGCTACCCAGAGTAAATTATCCGTATCAGAAGGTAAGAAGATTCTGGGTGTATCAGGTAGTAATACCCGTAATGGGACACTAAAGGCAGACGAAGGCTTACCAGAGTTGCGCGGTAAGAGGGCTATAAAAGTTTATCGTCAAATGAGAGACAATGATGCGACTATTGGTGCCTCTCTTTATGCTGTAGAACAGATGCTTCGTGATGTGCCTTATACTATTCAGCCAGCTAATGATACTCCAGAGGCAGAAAAAGAAGCCGAGTTCCTTGAGCAAGTATTAGAGGACATGGACCATAGCCTAGATGATCATATCTCAGAAGCTATCTCTTTCCTTACCTTTGGTTTTGCTGCATTTGAGGTAGTATACAAGCGTAGGGTTGGTCCATATGAGACTTCCCCTAAGAAGTGTAGTAAGTTTACTGATGGTCGTATGGGTATCCGTAAGTTGGCCTCACGCGCACAGTGGACTATCAACCGCTTTGAAATGAATGATGATGGTGATGCAGAGGGGTATCATCAGGATATTGCTTCTGGTTTTGGTAGTAACTACATACCAATGAATAAATCTATTCTGTACCGTACTACTACAGTAAATGGTGATCCTTCTGGTCGTAGTATCCTTCGTAATGCTTACTCTTCTTATGAGCGTCTTAATGCAGCCCAACAGTATGAGGCTATTGGTATTGAGCGTGAACTAGCTGGTATCCCACATGCTGAGGTTCCTTCTGAGTATCTCTCTCCTGATGCTACAGAGGCACAACTAGCTGTACTTAATCAGATGAAGGATATTCTACGAGACCTTAAGTTTAATGAGCAAGGGTTTCTTATTACTCCTTCTGATACATACCCCGGTAAAGATGGCGAACCAACTAATCAGAAACTGGTTACTGTCCGTCTAATGTCTTCTGAGGGTACACGTAATATTGATATTGATCCTGTAGTAAAGAGGTACCAACATGACATTGCAAGAAGTGTCTTGGCTGAGTTTATCATGCTTGGTGGTGGTTCAACAGGTTCTTATGCACTCTCAAAGTCTAAGTCTGACCTCTTCCTACGCGCTCTCGAAAGTTACATTCAAACAGTAGTAGATGTGCTTAACAAACAGCTAGTAGAATCCCTATGGCGTATTAATGGTCTCTCCTTTGACCTTATGCCTAAGATTGTAGCTGGTGATGTTGCTCCGCATGATCTTAAGGATTTGGGTTCTTACCTTCGTAACCTTAATGGTGCAGGTATTAGTTACGCTGATGATATTAATATCGTTAATGCTCTACTGGACCAAGCTGAACTTCCTCATGTTGATCCTGATGTATATGCAGCAGCAAGAGAACGTGCAGCAATGGCAGAAGTAGCCAGAGCAGATTACTACGATGACCCCGACGAAGATAAACCCAAAGATCAGGAGTGACTAGATGTCATCTATTAACATTTTAAGAGCTAAGTTCGGGGACAGTGCTAAACTACTTCTGCCTTTTAACAGCAATGGTGAAGGGGGCGCTCTTCTAAACGAAGACCAGATAGAGGTACTCTCCCACTGGACCTACGATGAGCCTACTCGTCGTCTGGTGTCCACTAAGGCCATCGAGACAACACTGAACTCGCTGTATCTCGGTGAGCAGCATAAGATGTCGTCTGGTTCAGAGAACATCTTCTTTACTAACCTCTCCAGCGACATTAACTTTTTCCCTATGTGGGGTGGTCTGAAAGATCAGTCCATCACAGCCAACCAAGACTCCACTGGCTTCATCCCACCGAGTGGCCGTGTCTTTAGTGACATGTTCTCCTTGCCTCTGGGTGGTTCCCCTGATCCTCTGACCTCTGTCGGTTATGACGGTGACAACTACTTCGGCGTCAACATCTCTGGTCTCGGTATTACTACTATTGCTGCTGAAGAGGTTGGACCAGATGTACGCCTTGAGTACCGTATCGTAATCAACGGTAAGCAAGTTTACATGCAGGAGCTACCACGTAACGCCGCTCGGTCTACCGCAGGTTCAACTATCTATGCAGGTGATACAATCGAGTGGTTCTTTGACCACCCTGTTGACGTACGTGCTGGCACTACACTCCGAGCCTCAATCTACAAAGTTCGTAACTCTGATGATGCTGACCTTGGTATTTTCCAAGTTCGTCAAGGTGACACTGTTGACCCTAACACTGGTCTCTATCGCTATCAGGCAACAGTTCACAACCGTCTGTTCGAAGACAAAGACCTTGAACTGATCTCCCCTTACCTGAAATATCAGGCTATGGACTTCAGTATTGATGCCACTGGAACTTCGATCTTGTTGAAAGACTTGTCGCTTCCCGTTGGTGAGCAGATGCTCATCCCGCACAACGTCAACACACTACAGGCTGTTGCGAACGGAACAACTATTCAGATCAGAGTCAAAGACGGCGCTAAGATCGTTATCGAGTCGTTACCTGTAAACGCATGTAGCGTAAACGGTAGATTCGTGAACGCCATTCTTAACAGTGCAGTTGCAGAATTGAACAACCTGTTCACCAACACTCTGAGCTTTGCAAACCAAGGCAACCCTGTGCTCAACGTACTGTTGTCCGAGCAATACCTTACTGTTATCCTAGCTGACCTTACGTCGTTCTCCGTAGACATCACCACGCTTGGTGTTGACACGAACAACTTTGTAGCTAGCGGTGTAGCTAACGGCACAGACATCACGCTTACAATGGACGACGCCACTACAGTCGTTATTGACGCAACTGGTCTGGGTATCGGTGGTGGTGTAACCGTTGATAGCGGCGCTATCGTTGGTTCAGACATTGTTCTGACCATGAGCGACACAACCACTGTTACTATTGACGCCACAAGCCTTAACACAGGCACAAGCACACAAGTTGCAAGTGGTGCAGTTGTAGGCTCAGACCTCGTTCTGACAATGGCAGATGGTTCTCAGGTCACTATTGACGCTGCTAACATGATTAACGGTTCTACTCTTACTGCCACAAACGACTCTTGGTTCATCTCCTACGGAGCTAACGCCAACGAGCCTGTTGTTGCAACCGCCATTGATACAACCCTAGTCGGTGGTACTCAGGTGCGCTTGCAAGGCCCGTACTACTTTGGTCAGAAGTTAGAACGCGGACAAGAGTTCAAGTTCAACATGAACACAGGTAATCAGCTTCGTTTGGGTATCTGGGATGGTGCTGAAGTAGCAACTTCTTACACTGGAACTCCAAATCAGGCCGACGCGTCTAACTGGAACACAGTGTTTAGCTACGCAAACGGCTCTGGCAAGTTCACGAGTTCAAGCAACACAGATGTGACGAGCTACCATGCAAGTGGTTACTCTGTCACTAACGGTTCACCTATGTCTATTCGCTTCGGCAGTGACGGTCATCTGACCCTCATGGACTTGTCTGGTGGCACTGAAACTGTTGTTGGCAAGACAACTATTGCTTTGGCTGTGACTGAGTTCAACATGCAGTTCGGTGGGTTCAACAACTCAGAGTTCCCTAGCGGTATTATCGACTCTGCTGACTTTATCTGGGAAATCGTTCACGACTACGCTGGCACAGAAGCTGGTATCATCAACGGTATTCTTGACCACACAGTCTTGAAGTCCGCGCTTTCCATCCTTCCGGGTGAGAAAATGATGTTCATGCTTGATGAAACAGGTACAGGTGATTTCTTTGGTACTGACTACACAGCCGCTGCTACAGGTGTCCTTACTGCTGAAGAGCAGTTAGATAATGAATTTGTGTATGAAAACAATGAAGCTTTAAGTTTTGAATTTGGTGGCGTTTCAGATTGGAATGTCAATACCAATGCCACATACCACTTTGATAATGGTGCAGGGGTCGTAGGCTATAGAAAAGGTGGTGCTAATGCAATCCAAGGATTGTTCAGCTTACGCTACTTGACCGACAACTCTATTGAACTCTGGTCTGAGGACAACAACGAGCGTGTTGCTACAGCTAAATCTGATGGCGATGGTTCGGCTATGCACTTCTATATGGGTGTCAAAGGCAACCGTGCGTACTACTCAATCCCTGTTATTACTAAGCAGAAGATTGTAGGTGGCACACAGCCTATCCTTACGTTTGCTCCTGACGTCTCTAACCAGTCGTTCGCAGTAACCGAGGGTACAGCGTTTAACATCCAGATCGCTTTGGATGCTAACTCTGACATCGTGAATATGTATGGCGAAGTAGATGCGCCTTCTTGGGCTGTTCTAGGGCAGACAACAGGTGCGTTCATTGGTACAGCACCAGCCTTTGTAGGCACTTCTGCTGACGCTTATGTCATTAACTGTAAGGCAGCTAACGCCATCGGCGGTATCACTAACTTCACAGTGACTATCAACGTAACAGAAGTAGCATACACGAACACTAAGTCGTTGTCGTTTGACGGGTCCAGCACTTGGCTACAAGGCAACCCTGTTAACATGACTGCTATGGACAGAGCCTCTAATGGTGACGGTAACGCTTGGACTGTATCTATGTGGGTTAAACCAGATACATCCATTACAAGCAACCAGACCCTGATGGTTTACGGAGCAGGGGATGACTACAACTACGGTGCTATCACGCTGAAGCAATCCGGTGGTACTAGCTTAGTGTTGAACTACGGTACTGTGTACGACAACATCATCCTTGTTTGTGGTAACGCTCTTACAAACAACACTTGGCATCATGTAGTAGTTACTTTTGATGGCGGCTATACAGGCTCTGTTCCTGCGGACTCCGCTACCTACTACAGTAGGTTCAGCATCCATGTTGACGACGTACTACAGACTCCTGTCGGTGTAGCAAGCAACGGTGGTTACAGTGGTGTGATGAGCGGTTCCGATCCTTCCAACAACATCTTCCGGATCGGTCGTGCTAGTAACGTACACAACAACTACTTCGGTGGTGTAATCAACCAAGTAGCTATCTGGGATACAGACCAGTCCGCTAACATCACTACTATCTACAACTCTGGTGCTACTCAGGACTTGAGCCTCTTGGCTACAGCCCCTGCGTATTACTATGAGATCGAGAGTTCTGTTACTACTGTCACTGACCTCACAGCGTCGGCTGACCTCGTTGGCTACAACTTCGCCAGCGCCGATCTAGTTACTGACACACCTTAAGGACTAAGCTAATGTATGATCCAGACACGCTCCCCACGGAGGAAGAAATGACAAAGGCTGTTGTAGCTGAGGTTATGAATAAAGCAGATAGTTTCACTGTTGAAGGTGAAGTAACAAAGATTGATAGTGAGCAAAGGGTAGTCTACGGGTTTGCCTCTGTTGTATCAAAGGACGGTGATCCTGTTGTAGACCTACAGGGTGATGTTATTAGTCCAGAGACGATGGAAAAAGCTGCTACAGAGTTTATGTTGGGTGCACGTACAGGCTTAACTATGCACAAGGGTGAACCAACTACAACTATTATCCATTCTTTGCCACTCACTAAACAGATCAAAGAGGCATTCCAAATCTCATCGCCTTACGAGGGTTGGATTATTGCTGTAAAGGTCCACGATGATGAAACTTGGTCTCAGGTTAAGTCTGGTGCGTTTACAGGTTTTAGTATTGGCGGTAAGGCGCAACGGCGTGAAATTTAAGACATGCAACCACTGTAATGAAAACCTACCAATCAGTTCTTTTGGCCGTAAGAAACGTCAAAGTGGCTCTTTTGGCATTAGAGGTGTTTGTAAACCCTGTCACACTATAAAGAACAGCATAAGCCGTAAAAAGTGTGGGCGTAAGACTAGCCCTAAAACTGCTGAGTCTGCTAGGGAAAGAGCTTCAGATTACTATTACGAAAACAGGGGAAGGCCTGAGTTTAAAGCTAAAGCCTGTAACTTACAAGCTAGGCGTAGGTCTTACAAATTAAAAGCCACACCCGACTGGCTTACACAAGAACATCTCGAAGAGATTAAGAATTTCTACTGGTTAGCCCAAGACCTGAAATCAGTTACAGGTGAGACTTACCATGTAGACCATATTGTCCCTCTAAAGGGCAAGAGCGTCTGCGGATTACACGTACCTTGGAACCTCCAAATACTTCCCGCAGACATTAACCTAAGCAAAGGTAATCACTATGCCAACGATGCTTGAAAACCTAACGCTAGACGAGGTGTCTCTAGTAGACAGGGCTGCAAACCAGCTTGCTGAGATTACCTTGTTTAAGCGTGATAATTCCCAAGAGGAACCTATGACTAAAGATGTTAAGAAGACGGAGGAAACTCCCGTAGAGATTGATACCACAGAGGTAGATACTCTTAAAGCTGAGATTGAAACACTTAAAGCTGCTAATGAAGGTTTGCGTAAGAGCTTCCTTGATGAAGGCTATAAGATCACCGCAGAAGGTGTAACTAAGGCAGCAAAGCCAGAGTACATTACTGTAGAAGGTGAAGATATTAATAAAGCTGATGTTCCTGCGCCTATCTTGAAGCGTTTGGAAGAGGCTGAGGCTGCTGAGGTTAACGCTGCTATTGCTAAACGCTGTAGTGAGACACTTCCTAACGTAGCAGAAGCTAATGCACGTATTCTGTTGAAGGCCCATGAGGGTCTTACAGAAGATGAAGCTAAAGAGTTTGAAGCCTTTATGCTTGCAATGGATAGCCTTTTTAAAGGTATGACCGAAGAGGTTGGTAAATCTGCTGCTCAAGGCGACATGGAAGACCCTAACGATAAACTTAATGCTCTCGCAAAGGCACATGCCGCTGAGAACGAAACCACTTTTGCTAAGGCTTATGCTGCTGTTGTTAAGACAGATGCAGGTAAAGCTCTTACCAAAGCAATCTACAAAAAGGACTAAACTAACATGAAAACTTGCAGAAGGTGTCTTGAGGAAAAGTCTCTTGAGGGCTTCTTTAACCGGAAGGCTGCAAAAGATAATAAAGACTCCTACTGCAAGCCTTGTCGGGCCGCTTTCAAAAAGGCTTACTACGATAAGAACAAGGATGAGATAAACAGGAAGCACTACGAGTGGTTCAAATCTCTACCCGCTGATCGTCAGAAACCTTACCGAGAATCGGCCAAGAAAAACCGACCAAGATACAGAGTAAAAGCAAATGCTAGAGAAGCCGCCAGAAGGTTTAGGAAGCATGGCGCTACCCCCAACTGGTTAACTCTACGGCAAAAGCAGGAGATAGAAGACCTGTTTTGGTTGGCTAAAGACCTTAAATCTGTGTCCGGACAAGAGTATCATGTAGACCATATCGTCCCTCTAAATAATGAAAACATCTGCGGTCTTCACGTACCTTGGAACCTCCAAATACTCCCCGCAGATATGAACATATCAAAATCTAACAAAATAGAAAAGGATTAGACACATGTCTTCTCAAGGAAACCAAGTTCGCGAATCAATGATTGCAGGTGCTGACCTCTCAGCCGCTCAATTCACATTCGTAAAGATGAACACTACAGATAGCACTGTTGTTGCTGCTGGCAATGCAGATGCTGCATTCGGTGTTCTCATTAATACCCCAACTTCAGGTGCAGCCGCAACTGTTGTTACTCATGGTCGTGTCTCTGTTACAGCAGGTACTGGTGGTCTTACCGCTGGCGCTAATGTTGGTGTGGACGCTGATGGTGCAGGCGTTGTTGCTGATACTTCTGACATTATTGTTGGGATTGTAGTTGACGCTGCTGCTGCTGGTGGTCTGGCGACTATTGACTTCTTCCGTGGTGGCAATGCGTCCGCTTAATACTGAATAAAAGGAACTAAATAAAATGGCTATGCTTACCCCGTCACAGGTACACTTGGATGCACCACTGACAAACCTCACACTCGCCTACTTGCAATCTGCTGATAACTTCATCGCTGATAAGGTATTTCCTATCGTTGATGTAGACAAGCAGTCTGACAAGTATTACATCTATAACCGCGCTGAGTTTAACCGCTCAGGTAACCGCAAGGCACTGGCACCACGTACACGTCCAGAGCGCGTTGGTATGACCCTCTCGAATAGCTCCTACTTCGCTGACGTGTTTGGTCTGGCTACTGACTTCGATGTTCAGGTTCTTGCTAACGAAGATGCTGCTCTTGAGACTCGTGCAATGGGCGCTCAGATGCTTATGCACAACATGCTTATCGACCGTGAAAAGGACTTCGTGTCTAACTTCTTCGTTGATAACGTATGGGGTACAAACTGGGATGGTGTCGCTTCTGTTGACAATGATACGGCCATCGAAATCACTAACTGGGATGACTATACTAACTCTACACCTATTGTAGATATTCGTCGTCTTGCTACAGCTATCCAGCTTAAGTCAGGTGGTTTCAAGCCTAACACAATGGTTATGTCCAAGGGCGTCTATGATGTTCTCTTGGACCACCCAGATATTCTTGCACGTATTAATGGTGGTGCTACCGTCTCTAACACTGCATTGGTCTCTAAGGCTAAGATCGCTGAAGTCTTTGAAGTAGAGCGCCTGTTCGTAATGGAAGGTGTCGAGAACACTGCTGCTGAGGGTGCTGCTGAAGTTAACGCCTTCTTGGGTGGTACTTCTTCTGTCCTGATGTGCTACACACCTTCCTCTGTTGGTCTGCGTACTCCTGCTGCTGGCCTCACATACGCATGGAACTCTCTGCCGGGTGTTTCCAACTTGGGTGTGACCGTTGAGTCATTCACAGGTGACTTCCTGCGCGTAGAAGGTATCGAAGAGGAAATTCACGTTAAGATGGCATACGACATGAAGATTGTTGGTGCTGACTTGGGTGGTTTCATTAACTCCGTACTTGCGTAAACTAAACTAACTACTGGTGGCCCTCGGTTGTAATTATCAGGGGGCCACCCCTAAACACTAATAATCAATAGTAAGGAGCATACCTAAAATGGATGCAAACTATAAGAAGTACAAGCAAGATAATGCTTTTGGTTTTCAGGTTGATTGGCCTGTATTCATTAAGCAGACCTTCTTTATGTTCAACAAGCAATGGAAAGTGGGGGAAGAGTTTAACTGGACAGATCAACCTTGTCGTAGTGAAGACTTCCATAATCTATGTTTGAAGGTACAGACGCTATATAACACTAACCGTATTCACCATGATCGTGCTCGTGAAGTGCAGCAAAAAGTAGGTGATCGTCTTGGTGAACTAAACTCTGAGGAAGTATACCAGCTTATCCGTAAGATGAATGATGTACTCAAGAAGCGTTGTGTTACAACTAAAGAGTTCCAAGATAAACGAATTAAGCAATCAAAGATTTTAGAGAAGCAACGTGGTATTCTTAGATCATGGATCAATAGGAACCATTGGGCTTTGGAAGAGTATACTTCTATTCGTGATGATCTTCTTGATCGTGCCAATAATAAGTATGTTAAAGACGAAGAGACCACAGACCAGTAACTTAAGGGGCGACTAGATGGCTTTTACCTACGATGAAACAGACCTTGGTACAGATACCGCATCTGGTCGCCTTAATGCAGTAAGATTGTTAGTGGGAGATACTAATTCCGCTGATGTACAACTGCAGAATGAAGAGATTGTATTTGCTCTAGCCCAGAACGGGGACAACGTATATTCTTCTGCTGGGTGGGTTGCTAGAACTCTCTCTGCTAAGTTTGCACGTTTGGTTGATGTAGAACTAGATGGTCAACTGTCAGAGAGTTATAGTCAACTACAGAAGCACTATGGTGATCTGTCCTCAGAACTAGAGTATCAAGCTAAGTCTATCTCTGGCAGTCTCGGCTTTGCTGCTGGGGGTATCTCTAAGGCTCGTATGGAGACAGTTAAGGATAATACCGATAGAGTTAAATCCCTAATTGAGAGAGACCAATTCTCATTCTCGGATGCAGATTACACTGGGGAGTATTAATATGCTGTCCCGTAACATGCAGACCCTTATTGAGAGGCGCGGACAGGCTTGTACATTGCGTAAGAAGTCTTCTGGTACATACGACCCCTCGACAGGCTCCCTTGGCTCTGTAGTGGACACTGACGTTACTGTGATGGCTTACTTTGCTGACTACAACCTAGATGAAGTGGGGAACGACAGTATTCTCATGGGGGATCGTAAGGTTGCTATGGCTGCATATGATACCTCCGGTACTGCTACCCCTGAGCCAGATAACGAGGATCAAATCCTAACTGTTGGTGATACTGTAGTAATTAAGGCAGTCCAGAAACTATATAACTCTTCTACTCTAGTTTGTTATATCTGTCAGGTGAGAGAATAATGAGGGTCTACGTAAACAAAGCATCTATCAAGGGTAAGATACAGAGTGCTATGGATGATACCGAAGATGCACTAAAAGAAAAGCTAGTTGATATTGCTGGTGTCTTAAGTACCCGATCCCCTGTTTCTACTGGTTCTTATGCTGAGAGTTTCTCTGTTGATACTTCTGGTGGTAGGTCTATCCGCAGAGTATCCTCAGAAGGTAAAAGGTGGTATAGTGCTGACCTAGCAACTGCCCAAAATACAGCCTTCTCTAATATGACAAACGACATTAACGCTATTGAAGTTCTAAAGGCTAATAAGGTCCAGTTCAAGAATGGCGCACCTCACGCAGCAGAAGTAGAAGAAGAACATCAAGTATTTGGTGCAGCTAAGGATAGGTTTAGATAATGGCTAGTATTTATGAAGAGATAAGAGCAGCCTTTGAAGTTAACCTTAATGCTGTAGTAGGTATCCCAAGTGTCGCATGGGAGAATGTCAGCTTTAACCCAACAACTAACTCACCTTATATCAGGGTTAGAATGGTTCCATCACTAAGAGAGCCTGCTGTACGTGGCCTTAATCCCCAGATGTACTACCAAGGCTACTTCTTAGTGGAGTGCTGTGTACCAGAGGGTAGTGGACCAGCAGCAGGGGATGATCTAGCAGACTTAATCATAGATGCTTTTGAAGCCACCACTGATATATCTAACAGCGGAACTATACTACATATCCGATATGCTGAACGAGACCTCGGTATTCAACAAGGCTCACACTATTGTATCCCTGTGCGGATAGGATGGTATATCTATAACTAATACCTCTAAGGAGACTAACAAATGACATGTACTGCACAAGGCTCACGCTCTAGCCTATCTTACGGGGTTGAAACCTTCCCCTTCACAGGACCGGCCCCTTATGGAACAAAGGCCACTGGGTCTTACACCAACCTTCCCTTCTCTACTCAAGCACTTAACCTCACTAAAGAACGTCTACAAGGTACAGACATTCAAGCTGACCGTATGCCTCGTGTTGATCGTCATGGCAACCGTCAGACTGCTGGTGACATTGTAGTTGACCTTCGTGATGGTGAGTATGATGCCTTTCTAGAATCTGTTATGCTTGGTACTTGGGATAACACCCCTGTCGGTCCAGACGAACTTAAGGTTGGAACTACACCTAAATTCTTCTCTATTGAAGACTACGCTGCTGATATTGCACAGGCCCGCATCTTTACTGGTCAGACAGTAAGTTCTATGTCTGTCTCCCTTGCCCCTAATCAGATGGTTACTACAACCTTCTCTATGATTGGTAAGGATATGGAGGTTGCTAGTTCTCAAACTGCGCAGGTGGACCTTTCTGGGGTCACTAGAGGTGTCCCTTTTGATGCCTACTCTGGTGACGTTTCTATTGGTGATGTTGGTGCCGCCTCTGCCTCAGCTATTGTAACAGCAGTAGACTTTAGTGTTGACAACGGATTCTCTCCATCCTTTGTTATTGGTGATGATGGTCCTGTTTGTCTTAACTATGGCTTTGCTACTATTGAGGGTACTTTTACTGCCTTCTTTGATGATGCTTCCCTGATTAACCGTTTCTTGAATGAGACAGAGACAGCCCTCACCGTATCAATTAATGACCCTTCTGGAGCCAATGAGTATACTTTTGAGTTCCCTAAGATCAAGATTAACTCTGCTGACACCTCAGTATCTGGCCCAGAAGGTCGTTTTGTTGAGTGTTCTTTTGTAGCACTCTATAACGCCACAGAAGGTAGTAACCTTGTAATCAAGCGTCCAGATACAACGTAATCCTACTTAGGTAGGTAGGTGGGGGTGGCTTGTCGGGTGGCTGCTCCCACTGTTAAACTAGCTTAACCCGAATAAACTAACTTAACCCGTAACACTAAAGGAATACCCGAATGGACCTTTCAAAGATTGTCCCGACCTCAGATGAAATTGAAGTCACACTTGTTTACCCCGGTACTGATAAGGTACTAGAGAATGATGATGGTACACCTATGACCATTACTCTCTATGCTCCACACACTAAAGAATACAAAGCTGGTGTATATGAGCAAGCCAATAAGCGTATCAAAGACCAACAGAAAGAGTTTACTGTACAAGATTGGGAAGCCTCAACTACTGACCTTCTGATTAAGTCTATTAAGTCTTGGGATATTACCTTTGATGGTGAGAAACCTAAAGCCACTAAGACTAAGATCAAAGAGGTTATTACTTCTAAGGCTGGCTTCTGGATCGTAGACCAACTGCAAGAGAAGGTTAATTCCTTTGAGGCTTTTACTCCGGCCTGAGTACACAACTCTGTGATTGGGCAGAACACGAGTTCTCTCTGAGTAAAACAGACGACAAGGGTATCTCTAGTAAAGAACACCTAGAACAAGTAAGGAAAATGACCGGACAAGCCCCAGAAGGATTAGAGAACCCAACCGAGTTCCCTGTGCTTTTGTCGCATGTCTGGTCTTTTTTCTTGCAGCTACACCAATCAAGAACAGCAGGGTTCTCAGGCGCAAACCCGATAACATACCAAGACTTACATGCTTGGTCCCAAATGACTAATACTGAGCTACACCCTTATGATGTGGCTACAATAAAGAAACTAGATGCTCTCTATCTTAAAGGTGATTAAATGGCTGATATTAAACTTACGGTAGACTCTAGTAGTGTCGTTGATGCAACTACAAAACTAAAAAACTTCCAGACGGCTGCATCAAATAACTCTTCTGTCCTATCTCTGGGTAGGGCGGTTGATAGTGTTGAGCGTGAGATTTCCGAACTTGTTAGTATGCAGAAGAAAGGCACCATTAGTCAAAGGTTGTATAACAAAGGTCTAACTGAGGCAAAGCGTAAGTATGAACAGTTAGGATACTCCAGCCAAAAAGCTACTAGCGATGTTCGTAGGTTTGCAGAGCAGGCCACAAAAGCCGCTACACAAACTGCTAATATCAGCAAAGGTTTAAACGTAGGTCGCCAGAGAATGTCCCAAATGGGTGTAGTAACCCAACAGGCAGGTTATCAGGTTGGTGACTTCTTAGTACAAATTCAATCTGGTGCTAATCCTATGATGGCCTTTGGTCAGCAGGCTACTCAGCTTGTTGGTGTGCTGCCTCTTATGGCTGATAGTTTAGGTATGTCTGCTACTAAATTGATTGGTATTTCCGCTGCTTTAGGTATTGTTATACCTTTGGTTACTGCTGTTGCTGGTTATATGCTACGCGCTAAAGAAGCTAACGACGAGGCTGCTCAATCTACTACCGAACTAGAGTCAAGCCTTAAGTCTTTGGATAGCACCCTTAGTGATTGGGTTAACACTAAAAAATCTGCTGCTATGGGTATTACCGTAGATGAACTGATCGGTTTAGGGGGTATTGAAGCCGCTGAGAAGAATGTACAAGACTTAAAAGATAAACTGAATAATCTAAATGAGACAATATACACAGATAACCTACTAGGTAAATTCAATAGACTTGTTACTGGTGGTTACGCCCTTGAAGAAGCGGCTTTAGAAGCCATAGCTACTGCTGTTGATGGTGTTAAGGATGCAGAGAAAAGGCTTGCAGACTTAAGGAAGAAACAAGATGAAGACCGTATTAAATCTTACAATCAACAGTATGATGAACTAGAAGATCAACTTGAACTTGAGCAGGCTATAGCCTCGTTTGGGGCAGATTCCATACAAGTTAGAAACACAGAGCGCCAAATTGAAATCGACGCTATGCAGAGGTCTCTAAACTTAGCTGTTGAAAATAATGAAATCTCAGTGCTACATGCAAAGTCTCTTTTTAGGGTCTTTGAAGCAATAATGAAAAACAAGAACGCTTCTGAGGAATACTCTAATACAATGAAGACCCTACAAGGTCAGACAGAGATGTTTCTTAGTGGTATTGAGGAAGCTACAGAAGATTCACGGCAGAAAGCAGAAGACCACCTTGATCTTGTTTCTAAGTTAGAGGAGAAGTTTGGAGAGGCTACTGTCACAGCATTTAGGCTTGCTGGGGTCTCTTGGGATGACATGGAAACTCGGTTAGCTAACGTAGCAGATGAAGCTGGTAGGCTTGCTAGTAACCTTGCGGTAGCTGCTAGTTTTGGTAACAGTGTGGGTGGAGAGTTTGCTGATGTACCGGGAGGGCTAGATGCCTTCGGTGGTGGTGGGGATTACAGGTATGACCTTCCAAGCAAGTACCGCCCGAAAACTAAAACTGAAGGTTTAAAAGGTTCTTCAGGTGCAGCAGAAAAAGACCCACTTGCTGAACTAACAAAGCGTATTGAACTAGACACTAAGCTACTTGGTGTATCAGAGGCAAGAGCCGAAGTCATGCGTAAGTTAGGTGATGATGCCTCTAAATACAATAGGGACGAGATTGATGCTGTAGTACAACGTCTTGATGCCTATAAGTTAGAGAAAGAGGCACTAGAGCTTATCCAGACTAACCAACAATCTATTGCTGATACACTTAAGGACTCAATGAGTGATGCCTTTATGAGTATGGTAGAGGGTACTAAATCCTTTAAAGATGCTATGAAGGATATGGCCCGCGCTGTTATCAAGCAACTGTTTGATGTGTTGGTAGTGCAGCGTCTTGTTGGTAGTTTCGATAGTAAAACTGGTAAAGGTTCTGGACTTACTGGGTTCCTTATGAATGCCCTACCTTTCGCTAATGGTGGTGCTTTCCAAGGTGGTAGTCAAATACAAGCCTTCGCTAATGGTGGTGTAGTGGGTGGTCCTACTATGTTCCCTATGAATGGTGGAAAGACTGGCCTCATGGGTGAAGCTGGTCCAGAGGCTATCATGCCGTTGAAGCGTGGTGCTAATGGTAAGCTAGGTGTAGAAGCATCTGGTGGTGGTGGAGCAACTGTATCCCAGAACTTCTACTTCACAGCGAATGGTGATGAATCAGTAAAGCGTATTATCCAACAGGAAGCACCCCGTATTGCAAGCCTCACACAGAAGCAGATCATGGATCAACGTAAACGTGGTGGCAGTATGAAAGCTACCTTCGGATAAAGAACAATAACCCAAATAAACTAAGTTAACCCCGACAACACGACAAGGAAGAATATAACATGGCTATCACTTACCCCCTATCATTACCTACAAGTATTGGTATTGCACAGATTGAACTAAGGGCAGTTAATGCTGTTGGTATGAGTATGTCACCCTTTACCTTTAGTCAGCAGACTGTAGTACACCAAGGACAACGGTGGGAAGCCTCTATTTCTATTCCTACTACACGTAGAGAGTACACTGCCCCTTGGAAAGCCTTTCTAACTGCCCTAAGAGGACGCTCAGGTACGTTCCTATTGTCTGACCCTGACTATGTATCACCAAGGGGTACAGCCTCTGGTACACCCACTGTGACAGGCTCTGCTGGGGATAGTTCTGTAACTGTTGCTCTCACAGGTTCTCTTTTAGCTGGGGACTACATTCAATTAGGTACGGGTTTAAATTCTAGGCTTCACCAAGTTTTAGAGGACCAAACAGGGAATGGTACACTAGAGATATGGCCTGCTCTTAGGGACAACTACACAACAGCTAGTGTGGTTATCAGTAGTCCTAGTGGTCTATTTCGTTTAGCTAATAACCAAGTATCTTGGGCTATTGATAATAGTAGTGCTTATAGTATTTCCTTTGATTGTGTGGAGGTTGTAACCTAATGGCTAGTCGTGATATTGAAACCACATTAAACAGCGCATTAACTGCGGAGGAAATCTCTGTATTCTTCGCAGTAGAACTACAGTTTGAAGAGGGTACACTACGTCTTTGGACAGGTGCAGGTACAGCTACTATTGATGGCAATTCCTATACTGGTGTAGGTGAACTAATGGAAATATCTTCTGTTGATGAAACTACAGAGATTGCTGCTAGAGGTGCCTCATTAATACTTAGTGGTGTACCTTCTGACATTCTAGCTTTGGCACTAACTTCACCCTATCAAGGTCGTATTGCTAATATCTACTTTGGTGTACACGATGGCACTACTTATTCTGGTCTTACAGAAATCTTCTCTGGTTACATGGATGAAATGAATATTGATGAAGGTCCAGAGACTAGCACTATTGAGTTGATGATTGAGAACAAGTTGATTGAGTTGGAGCGTTCAAGAGTTAGACGTTATACCTCTAGCTTCCAAAAGAGCATCTACCCTACAGACAAGGGGTTCGATCTAATTGAGACAATACAGGATAGAGAAGTATCATGGGGTCAAAAGTAACATACCAACAAGAGTTCATTGCAGGGTGTGACCGTGTGGAAGCAGAGACCTTGATGAAGATTGATTGGGATGAAATTGACCATCCAGCTAAAGGTTCCGAGTTCTCTATTGATTGGGATACTTACCGTGCACTAGAAGACATGGGTGGTCTTAAGGTATTCACTGCTCGTACTGATAGTGGTTCACTTGTAGGTTACTTCTCTGTAGTCCTATCACCTTCACTGAACAGTAAATCAGTAGTAAATGTAATAAGTGATGCCTTCTACCTTCACCCTGAGTACCGTAAAGGTTTTGCTGGGGTTAAGCTATTTAAATTCGTAGAGAACTGTCTGAAAGAAGATGGCCTCAATAACTTAGTAGTAACATCTACAGCAGCCTACCCGATAGATAACTTTCTCACCCGACTAGGTTATTCTAAAGCCGAAACACTATATCAGAAAGATTTATAATATGCCAGCGTTCTCAGCAGCCTTCGCCTCACTTGTAGCTACCGGAATTGGTACAGCAACTGCCTTGGGTGGTAGTATCCTAACATCTGGAATCATGGCTAGTAATATTGCTATGGCTTCTCTTGGTTTTCTATCTAAAGCAGCCCTTGGTATTGCTCTTAATGCACTTACCCCTAAGCCAAAGGTACAGAGCCGTGGATACCAAGTAAACACTAGAGGGTCCGCACTCGACCAACAGGTTATTTATGGGCAGACTCGTGTTGGTGGTGTGGTAGCCTATGAGAATGTTTTGGATGAAGTATTCCTGTATACGGCCCTAGTACATGCTGGACACCCTATTGCTTCTTATGAAGAGGTTTATATCGGGGACACTATTGTTCTTGATTGGATACGTTATAGTGATGGTGCTACAGTAACAAGTGCAGACTTCGCATATAATAACCATGAACGCTATACACCTAAGACTACAGCTAATTTGGATATTTTTGGTGATCCTGTAGACAGTAAGGTTGGTATCTACTTTAACAAGAACACCGACAGTACGGTACAGAATGATAACTATAACATTTATATCTCTTTCTATGATGGCAACCAGACGACAGCTAATGACTTTCTTGTAGCTAGTTTCGGTGAGTGGACCTCTGACCATAAACTACAGGGTTGCGCCTACATGGTAGTAAACCAAGCACATGCTAGTGAACAGCATAACTCAGAAGCCTTCCCTAATGGGCCTAAAGAGATTACTGCTACTATTAAGGGTCGTGAAGTATATGACCCAAGAACCACTACTACTGGTTGGTCAGATAACCCTGCACTGTGTCTACGTGACTACCTTACATCCGACTTTGGATTAGGTGAAGCTACGGCAAACATTGATGATACTGTAATTACTTCCGCAGCTAATGCCTGTGATGTTGTAGCTAATGACGGTAATAAGTTCTTTACTTGTAATGGTACCTTTACTACTCAGACACAACCTGCTGATGTTCTAGGTGATATGTTAACCTCTATGGGGGGTCTATTGTGGTACTCACAAGGTAAGTGGCGCATGAAGCCTGCCTACTGGATCGCACCTACACTCACACTAGATGAGGATGATCTTCGTAGTCCTATTGCAGTCAAGACACGTATCTCACGTAGAGACAACTTCAATAAGGTCCGTGGTACATTCAGGGGTGAAGAGACTGCATGGCAAGTAGCAGAGTTTCCAGAAGTAAGGAACATCACACCTACTACAACAGAGGTAGCTGCTACTGCTTTGGTTGCTGGTGAATGGTATCAGATTAAAACTACTGGTACATCTGACTTTACTACTGTTGGTGCTGGTGAAAACACTGCTGGCTGGTCCTTCCAAGCTACAGGGGCTGCCACTGGTACAGGTGTCGTATATACAACTGTAGATGCTAACTTGGTTGCAGATGGTGGTCAGGAGAGTGCTATTGATCTTGAAATGCCATTTACTACCAACTATGCAGAAGCTAGACGTATTGCACGTATTACTCTTGAGCGTAGTCGCCAACAACTAACTGTGTCTGCTTCTTTTGGTTTGAGTGCTTTCAAATTGCAGGTTGGTGATAATGTACGTCTAACTAACTCTCGTTTCGGTTGGACCAATAAAGAGTTTGAAGTTGTCTCTTGGACATTCGGCTTGGTAGATGGTTATGATCTACAGGTGCAAATGACTTTGCGTGAGACTGCTGAGGCTATCTTTGATGAAGTAGATGATAGTGTTGTTTATGAGAGAGACAACAGTAATAACCCATATACACCAGTAGGTCCAGTAACTAGCCTAGCCTCTGCTCTTGATGGTACAGTAGCTACAGATGGTTCCTTTGTGAATAGCATCCGTGTTACATGGGATGCCCCCGCTGTTGGTAGGTCTACTGGTTATCTTGTTGAGTGGCAGGAAGATGGGGCAACAGTATGGAACTCTGCTCTAGTAAACGGTACTGCATATAACCTAGTCCCAATTAAAGATGAAACTGTATACAACATCCGTGTTGCCGCTTATGGTGCCTTTAATAACCTTTCTACTTATGCTACGTCTTCACTTGATTCCTCTAAGGATGGTACTACTCCTAATGCTGCTACCTCCCTTGTGGCTAGCCCTTTGGATGCAGGTGCTGTTATTAATTGGACTGCCCCCACAACTAATACTGATGCCTCAGCACTAAATGACTTATTCTACTATGATGTATACAGGGGCACAACTACCGCACCCACTACATTCATTGGTAGGGTCTCGGGTACTAGCTATACTGATACCGGATTAACTAATGATACCCTCTATTACTACCGTGTTAAAGCTGTAGACTTTAGTGGTAATGAAAGTGCATACTCTAGTCAGGTGACTGTCACACCAACACTTATTACAGGTGGTGAAGATGGTACAGATGGTGAAGACGCTATCAGGGTCGTTTTGACCAATCCTGTGGCTATTATTAAAAACTCTAATGCTGGTACTACCGCTGCTGCTGATGATTTCACTGACACAGGTACTTCCTTTACTCTACGAGAAGGGGACACAGTGTTAAATTATGATACAACACCTGTTGCTGGTGAGTGGTTGATTGCCGCTACTTCTAACTCAGGTGTGACTATGGGAGCTATCAGTCCAGCCAACGGAACTGTTAGCGACCACACTGCAATGACAGGTGACTCCAGGACAATCACTTATCACATTGTAGGTGTTAGGGCAGACAACACCCTCTTTACCACGAAGGCTTACCAAGTACTACGTAGGGTGTATGATGGTGTGCGCCCTATCACTGTCATTAGTAATAAGAGCGCCTATGCTATCCCTGTTGACTCTAGTGGCACAGTTAACTATGTGGGTTCTGCCCCTACTGTAAGGGTGTTTGAAGGTGAAACAGAGTTAACTTATGATAATACCCCTATTGCTGGTGAGTGGGAATTTACAGCTAAGACTGTAGAAAGCGGGACAATATCCTCTGGCGCATACAATGTTTCAACAGGAGTTATCACTGACCACTCAGGTATGACAACAGATACCGCAGTTATCCGCTATGACATAACAGGTAGACGTGAGAATAATGAAGCATTCACTGCGTCCTTTAGGCAAACTATTACTAAGGTTGCAGATGGTGCTACTGGTCCTACAGGCGCTACAGGTGCTACAGGCGATACAGGTCCTACAGGTGCTACAGGCGATGAAGGTAGACGTAGTTACAGCGGTAGGGTTTACTACACTGCACTTCAAAGTACAACACCCGGAGCCATCAGTGAAACCAGTGTAACTTTTAACGAGAGTACAGGCAAGTTCACAGGGGGTACTTTCTCTGCAACACCGGGATGGAGACACGAACAACCTTCTGTTGACATCACTGACACCACCGTTCAAGAGTGGTCTGCAACTTATAATGTTTCTGTAGACGGAACAGTGACCTTCCCTGACACAGCCGTAGCCAACACTGAGTTTTCTTTTGGTACACCTTCTGGGGCAATACAAGTCACCACAGACATTCAAAGTGATAACTTCGTTACGGGAACCTCGGGCTGGAATATTGAGAGGGACACAGGTAATGCTGAGTTTAACGATATTACAGCAAGAGGCACTGTTCAATCTTCCAACTGGGATGGGGTTCTAACTGGGGGAGCAATCACAACTCCGGGCACTGTTGGGTGGATCATCTTAGACAATGGTGCTTCTGAGTTTAACGACATTGATATTAGAAACACAATACAGTCCACTAACTATGATAATGTAGGACCAACTTATGCTGGTTGGCAGATTAATTCTGATGGTTCTGCTGTATTTAACGATGCTACTATTCGTGGTACGTTAGATGCTTCTGATATAACTGTGTCAGGTACATTCTCTGCTTCTGCCATTAACTTAAACGGGGCTATGCTGGAAGACTCTGGTGGTGCTTTGCAGATTGTTACAGGTGGTGTTGATACTACTCAACTTGCAAGTGGTGCCGTGACAGCCCAAGCGTTCAATCAGCTATCAACTGGGGGTATAAACGTCACTACAGTTACAACTGCTGGAGTAACTGGGGCTTTAACAGGGAACGAAACTACTGTTGAAACCTCTAGCCTTTCCACAACTGCTGATGGTTTTGTAGACATCTGGTGGTCAGTGGATGTCAAGGGCGAGAATGGTGGTACCGGTGATGGTGCTCTCTTTACCATAACCGAACAGGTAGTAATACCCGGAGTAGGCACAAGCTACACCAGAAGAGACTACACGGTTGGGAACGGTGAGGTCGTCAACATAAGTAAGAAGTATAACTATGCAGATACGACAGGTAGGTCTGCGGGTACTACAGAGTGTAACCTGTATATAGATATGACAGCCCGTACTAACTCTACCACTATCGAAGTAGTTGACGCCCAAGTAGCTATAACGGAGATTAAAAAGTAATGTACACCTATTCAAATAAAAGTAAGAAGAACATGGAGGGTCTCCACAGTGATCTTGTAGCTATTCTTAATGAAGCTATCGAGGTTACTGAAGTAGACTTCTCTGTGTTCGAGGGTATTCGTAGTGTATCACGTCAACGTAAGTTGGTTGCCCTCGGTAAGTCACAGACTATGAACTCTAGGCACCTCACAGGTCATGCTGTAGACCTAGTACCCTATCCTTATGGTGGTGATAATGATGGTGATGGTGAGATTAATGGTCACGATTGGGATGAATACTTCCCTATTGCAGACGCTATGATCCTGTCAGCTAAGAAACTTAATATACCTTTACGTTGGGGTGGCAACTGGAAAGTAACTGATGTACGAGGTTATAGGGGTGATGCTAAAAAACTACACAACTTGTACAGAGGTTCTTTCCCTGATGGCCCACACTTTGAACTACCAAGGAGACACTACGGATGAATGATGAATACTGGAGAGAAAAAGTATTAAGCAGACTAGATTCAGTAGAGGAAGACTTACACCAAGTAAAAAACTCTGTATCTAACTTGCATACACAAGAGGCTGTAGATCAAGTGCATAGAGATAATGTGGAAAAGAGACTTAGTAGCATTGAGGGGGGAGTTAGTAAACTTACATGGTTGATCATTACAGCCCTTGTAGTAGCTCTTATGGCCTTCATTGTAGGGGGTGGTCTTAATGTCGTTTAATAAGGTTATAGGTCTGTCCTGCTTCTTACTCTTATCCTTAGCCAGTCTCTCGTTAGGCCCAGTGGTTAACCATATACTAAGATTGTAAGATTATGACACAAGAGAAACCTACAGTAAAAAAGAAACGCACTTGGTCTAGGGAACTAGCTACCTGCCTATTCCTTTGTATGGGCTATCTAGGCTATAGTGGTATGACAGAAGAGTTAGCTATTGTAGCTTGGCCCTTTACTATCTTTGGTATGGCTGCATTTGGTTTCAAGCAACCCTCAGTGGAGACCTTCGTTAGTCAGAATAGGAGTGACTTTGGATGATACTACTACGTGCACTTGCTGGATCAAAGGTGGTTCTTATTGTGGTAACTGCTTTGGTTGCTGGCTTGATTTCCTACTTCACGATCCAGTATATTCAACAGGCAGAAAAAGACAAGCTGTTAATTGAGATACAAGAGGAACAGAATACCAAAAGGAAGGTGATACGTGATGCCATTAAGAAGTCTCCTGCTGCTGACCCTGCTGATGCTACCGATAGCTTGCAGTACCTCAACAACAGGAATAAAGACTAGCGCAACTGATAGTGCCCTCTGTGAGGTGCTTGAGACACCCATAGACGAGGCTGTAGGCACCATGCTAGAGTATCAGGCTAGTACCCCACCACAAGTGATTAATGGGTGGACTACGGTAGTAAAAGGCTTTGACGCTGGCTGTAGTTAAACTGTTATAATGTAACAAAACAAAAAGGCTCCCTTGGTTAATACCTTGGGAGCCTTTGTCGTTCTATCGTTTGTCAATCTTCTGGTAGTTTCACTGCGTAGTCTTCATCCTTGTCCCTAAGATAAAGGTAGGTGTACCCTACGATAGCAATTACACCCTTCAACCTGTTATATAGTACCCCGTACAATAAAATATCAAACAGCAAAAGAAGGATGATAGTTACATCTAGGATAATCTCTAGTGTTTGCATTACGCTGCCTCTCCCCAATTAATACACCGATAGGTCATAACCAGCATATTACGTTGCTTGAAGTAATCATAGGCCCTTGGTTGTTGTGCCATACACTCTTTCTCTGTGGTGTAGATTGCTCCTGAACTCATACCCTGACATTGTGTTACATTTACCATACTACATAGTACCATTGCTGCTGTGAACATATCACTCTACTCCTTCTTGTGTTTCGATTAGTTTATTAAGATACCACTGTGCTTTCTGAAGGTCTTCTACTCCATTCTTGTATCGCCAGCGATGCATGTATTTTGCGATATTCCCACGCAGGTATCCAATGTACTCTTCATCATTAAGGAAGTCTTCAATGTATTCAATAGCCTCAATATTCCCTTGGCCGTAGTGGGATGGACTGTTTACATTGTCTAGTGTCTTGTTAACATGCTTACTCTTCATTTCTATGATCCTTTACTATCTCCATTAATTCACATGTATCCCACAGGGCCGCATCGAACTGGCCACCATCCTCTGCCAGATTAACAGCGAACCAGAGCTCTTCCCAACTAACCCCTGACACTATACCTAATGCTAAACTGCTAGCAAACAAGTCCCAAGGGTCAATATCGCCATAAATATCTTCTTCTTCTGGTGGCATACTAGGTAACCCCTACTTCATCATCATTTGCGAACACTTGGTTAAATGCTTGTGGTGAGAAACCATACTTAATTGCTGCGTAGTTATATGCTAGTGCTGCTTCTTTTTCACAGGTAAAGTGACCTAAATGTTTGTGTCTACTGTCTCCGTAAATACAACTAACCCATATACCCTTTCCCCCAACCCAACTCACACCCCGGTACTCACTGCTTGCACCCTCCTTAGTCTTCCTGTAAGCCCTGAGATTTTCCTGTTGGGTACCCAGTCTAAGGTTGTCTGGGTGGTTGTTAGCCTTATTTCCGTCAATGTGGTCTAAGGGTTGTTTAGGCCATTCCCCAGTGTTTAGGTACCAAACGATATGGTGCAGTCTAGGATAAACCTTTTGCACCCCGGCGGTGCGATACCCATTACTGACTGAACCCTCAAAAAAACTGCCAACCTCACCAGATTTGTGATACTTATTGTTCACTACCAACTGCCCTAGATCATTAAGACGCCACTTGTGTCTTACTTCTGCTAAAAACTCTTCACTTCTTTCTTTAGGATTGTGAACGCTCATATTAAATACCTTCCTTAGTGAACACCTTTACCCATTCCTTAGTAATACCAGAGCGGACAATATCCTCAATACCAAACTCAACGATAGGAATGTCCAAGCAATGCTTCTTAATCAAGTGTACAATCTTAGTCAAACCATCAGCTTCTTTGAGGTCAGACTGTTGAATATCACCATTAAGAACCAACTTAGAACCCTCTCCTACCCTTGTTAAGACCATCTTAAGTTCTTGTAGTGTGATATTCTGGGCTTCATCTACGATAACAAAGGCATTATCAAAACTACGACCACGCATAAGAGCAAGAGGTGCAGTCTCGATATTACCATTCTTCAAGCCTGTATAAACTACACCCTTACCCAAGTGTCGCTCTAGTACGTCAATCACTGGTAGGGACCAAGGTGCGCACTTCTCTTCTAGTGTACCCGGCAGGAACCCTACGTCTTTACCTACAGCTACGTGTGGGCGTGTAATGACAATACGATTGATACCTTTAGTGTGGTACAAGGATGCAGCCTCAGTAGCTACTACATAGGTCTTACCTGTACCAGCAGGCCCGAAGACTACAACCTGATCCTTAGACCTAAGAGATTTAATGTAGAAGTCTTGATTATCATTCTTAGGTATAAGCTCAATAGACTTCTTATCTTTATCAAACTTAGTCACTACTCGCTCAGTCTTTACTTTGGGTGCCTGACGGGCCATTGGTTATCCTTCTTAGGGTTAAGATTAATCTTCGAGGCTGTCGATTAGTTTCTGTAGTTCTTTGTAGCCACCAACATGCCGACCAGACATATCATAAACTTGAGGTACTGTCTTCAAACCTGCCTTCCTCATTAGGTCGAGAATCCATTTGTTATCGAACTCCTCTATGTTGTACTCCTCAAACAGAACTTGGTTATTAAACAGCAACTCCTTAGCCTTAGTACACGAGTTACAGTTGTTCTTACTGATCACTACAAACACTGCCTTAAACTCCCTTGTTAGCATCATAACACTTCTCACCACACTCAGGACACATAAAGTAAGGTTCTAATTTGTTATAGTCTTTATCATAACCCTTCATATAAATCTCCTTACCGAACCTACCTGTGGTTTCTGTAGCACCAAACATAGAGGCTGCAGCTAGTGCTTTCTGCCAATCACCCCCGTACTCTTTTAGAAAACGGTCATAAATAAATTCCCCATTCAAGTCAAAGTCACAATGTACACACTTACCGTGATCGTTAATTCTCATTTACTTCCCTTTCAATAGGGTGTCCGAAATATGTAGTTTTCCTTCGGACACCCTAAGTTTAAATCACACCAAATCTACGATTTCACAACCAGTGTCCCCACTACAGGCCATAGTCTGCATACCAGAAGTGTTATCTTCTTTCTCATAGTCACTTAGCTTAGACCAATCAATGTTCTTAGGCATAGTTTTTAGTAGCATGTTATATACGTCTTTGTCAATCTCCTGATAAGGTGCCTGTTGATATGTATGCTCACTAAACGGTAAGAAAGACACACCAGACATTTCATCAAAGTGCTTATAGACAAAGGCACCAACTTCAAACCATTCATCAGGTTTAACTGAGATAGTCACACTAGGCTTATGCTCACACCAATGACGCTGATACACTAGCCAAGTCTCTAGTTGGTCAATAGCCGACATATCAGCAGTCACTACAGCGCCCTCTGGAGCCTTCTGTGGGAAACTAAACACTGTAGTAGTATCTGGCTTCATAACGCAAGGTTCATTAGGCACACCCATATCAGCCATAAACTGTGTTAGCGGGTCTTTGTTGTCTCCTCTTACAGTGCGTACATAATATTGAGAATAGCGAGCGTGGATGCCACTTGCACTATCAACAAGCTGAGAAACAGTGCCAGAGGGTTTGACACAAGTAATTGCTGCACTAACAGGGATACCAAGACGACCTGCCCACTCAACATTAGTACGAACAGCAATATCACGAAGATGCTCAAGTAGTTTCTCCAGTCCTTGATTCTTTGTGGTCATTAAAGGGTTATCCATAATGCCCGTTAGTGATACCCCAAGTAGTCGCTCCTCTTCTGTGTTACGTTGCCATACCTTACGTAGATACGGGAACTTAGTGTAGGTAGATTGTACTGTACCCAAGATAGTAGCAAGTCGTACTTTCCTTTCTATTGTTTCTAGTGTGTCTGTTGCTCTTATGACACATTCGGTCAGATTGCAGAATTGGTATGGTCGTAGGATAATTTCACTGCCTCACACTGTATGTTTCAATAACAGTTCATACTGTGCGCTGGACTATCGCATACACTACACAAAACCCCAATTTTTACCAGTTCTTATAAAACTAATAACATAAGGTTTAACACCAAACATAAGCCCTATCTCTGGATTACTTAACCCTTGAGGTATTAACTCATACTTTATCTTTTCTACATCTGCTTGTGTGAGAATCGCTCTGGAGTTTCTCTCCCCTTTACTTGCTGCTTTGTACTTTTCACCATACTTACGGTGGTTTTCCTTAGCTCTCTCAGACCTTGCTTCTGTAGTATCGTTGGCGGCAATCCCACGTCTTGTAGCTTCTGACGTTTTCATGCTGTGTCTTTCTTTGTTCTCTGGAATAAGATACCACTCAGACTCTACCCCTATAACTCCGCCACGTTGGAGGTTCCATCCGACCTGTTGATTTGGCCGATACTTTGCCTCAAGTTCCAGTGCTTCTTTTAGGGAAGGTACTTCGTGTATAACTTCACAAACAATATCAGGGTATTTACGCAACTTCCCAGCTACGATTGACCTTTTATGGTTCTTCTTGTGTGACCGCACCCTCTCCTTTAAGGTGGTTTTAGTTATACCTACATACCCCTGCGTGTATATGTCTGTGTGTAGTTTATCTCTTATCCAGTAAACAATCATAGTGTCCCTCTCGCTTAGTCTCTCACGCTGCCTTTACGCTTGCGCCCTGTAGGGTTGTTATCCCCGTCCAAGTCAATAAGAGAGGGTTTTAAATCCGCACATTATTTAAACGGCTAACGGATTAGTACCAAATTCCCAATCGTTATCCCGACGACCATTCTTAGCTGCTTGCTTCTTTGCTGCCTCCCTATTAAAGACCCCACGTTCACCTGATCCACTCTCAGCTAGGGCTACCCACTCACGCATAAAGGACATAGCGTCAGGCTTCTCTGTGTAGCTTACAGAGTTGTTAGCCAATGCACGTTGCCCTTCGTTCTCCCACCAACTACCTGACTTAGCGTGACGCATACGATCATCAGACAGGTTAGACAAGGAAATCATAGCCGATCTACGTACACCCCCAACTACTACTACCTCACCAATCTTACACATAATGTCATGGCATTCGAGAGAGTTTAGTTTACGACCCTTTGCACCTTTAAACTTAGACACTACAAAATTGAACAAGTCAATCAGAGGTGCAGGACCACTAGCTCGACCACCGAAGGTCTTAAGTTTAGCACCAGCAGGACGTACAAGAGAAGTGTCCCACTTAGGAACTTCACCTGTCCACAATAGTGACATAACCTGACGTAGAGCTTTAGCCCAACCCTCCTTACTATCCTTTACTACTACTACAGTCTCACTAGGAAACAACTCATCTGGTACAGAAGGTAGCTTACTAATGAATTGACGTTCAACTGAGAACCCTACACCTGTACCACAAAGTAGGATAAACATAGCTTCATCAAATGACCAAGGATGATCTACTGGTAGGTAGCTACAGTTATACATACAAGTGTTATCACGGTTAGCAGCAGGACCAGCAGTCATAAGAGACCTCATACTAGGCATTACACCTAGATCAAGGATAGCCTCTTCAATCTCCTTACTCACTGTAGTCACCCCAGAAGTAATAACTGGCCCAACTACATTAGTCATGTACCTATCTACTGTCTCACCGAAGTTCTCTCGTCGTCCTTCCTCTTCTAGCCACCGTGCATAACGTGATGTGCTGATGAATGTTTGGTAATCATTAGGTAAGTGGTTAGTTTTCATATTCAATCTTCCTTTTCATTTGTCTTATATAGTCGGCTAGTCATCCCCGGAGGTGCATTGAGGTCTTTTAATTTCTTTTCTGCATACTCTAGGTTAATTCTACCTTCGTGGTATTCGTTAATCACACCGTCCCCTGCAATAGCCCATGCGGGTGTTATGTTATTCCAACTCATTTGTTTCATCCTGTAATAAAGCGTGATAGTAACACTAACCCAAACAAGGCAAGTGCTACACCAACCATAAGATCATAGCGCATAGGACATACCTACAGCAACCCCAAGCGCAGTGAGTAGTCCGATAGTCAAAAAGAATACCATCATTAGTGTGTAAGTATTCATCTATTCAGGCTCCTTTACCAAACCCTTAAGGTCAACTTTAGGCGTATTAGGGTTCTTAATGATCTTACCATCCTCTCTACGCTTAATAGTACCATCGTCTTGTTTCATACGAGCCATGTTATTTTCATGCACCCTAGTCACAGCTTCATCCAAATCCCAACCTTTAGCTAGAGCATAACCATAGACCACATACACTAGGTCAGACAACTCTTTTAGTTCAGCCTCAGAATTACCATTAGGGTTTAGCACTTCAACTAGCCATTCATCAAACTCTTCCCTGACCAGCTTAATTGACATAGGGATGTTAGTCTTTTGCTTGGCTACCAGTTTATATTCATCTACCATTTTCATAGGTGTTTTATACATTTCACCTTCGTCATATGCTTCGTAGTAGCCCATGTTGGTTAGGTCTTCACCTGTTATCATATTACCCTACCTCTGTTAGTTTGTATTGCTTACCATCTATGACGACTACTTTACCATTACAAGAAGGCTTAGGGTTCATGCGGTTGTTGTATTCTTCTTCTGTTAACTTCTTGCCATTCAAGTACCACTCCTTATAGCCATTACTATCCTCAATAGCAGGACCATCTTCACGGTGTAACTTACCATTCAAGTACCATTCCTTATAGCCCTCACTACCTTCAACAGCAGGACCATCTTCACGGTGTAACTTATCATTCAAGTACCAAAACTTATTGCCATCACTACCTTCAATAGCAGGACCATCTTCACGGTGTGACTTACCATTCAACCACCAAGACTTAGTGCCATTACTATACACTCTTACTGTGTACTCAATCATGCTGTTATCCTTTTCCAATAAAAACGGTATCTGTATCAGACGTTGCCTTGTACTTCCAGTTGTACCAGCAGTAGTTGTCTGTACTACTATGTAGGCTATCCTTAAACCATTTCAACCGCCCTACCGAAATAACTTTAGAACACCTATCCATGTAAGGCCCAAAGTATTTATTGTGCATCCAATCAGCAGGGAGTAGCAACCACGTAGGCTTCAAGTTAATGAAGTGATCAACCATTGGCAACACTACACTACGAGTATATGGTGGGTTAGTGATAATTAGGTCACACTTAACGAGTTCATTCTTGGTAAGACACATAGCATCGTATAAATAACCACAACCTCTGGCCTCAATGTCACTCTCCCACTTACAAATGGAGACATCATAAAGTAAGTCTACCAGATCACCTTGACCACAACAAGGTTCTGCATAACGCTTCCCCCTAACCTCACGAATGAAACTAGGGGGTGTAGCATTAGTATCCCATGTAGGGTAGAAGTCACGAGGAACCTTATCGAAGCTGCTACGTTTAGACATTAACCATACTCTCTCTCCAACATCTTCATAGACACAAACTGGGGTTCAAACCTACCTTCACCAACATCGTGCATTACTACAATACCTTTGTACCAATCATTGTTAGCTTGTCCCGCCCAGCCTTCCTCTTTACCCTTATAGCACCCGACCACCATGCCCATAGAACCGGGAGCATCCTTAAAGTAAACATCACGTTTATGACTATGACCACAGACGGAAGAACGATGGCGATTGTTGATGACTGTGTAAGCATGGTGAGTGCCAGAAGTAGCTGACCCATAATTACCACTGCTAAAGTAGTGAGCGAAATCGACACCGCCGTAAGTAGCGATAGAGGGGGCTGAATTTTTGTATTCGTGATATTCATTGAACCATTCTTTTGTTTGAAGATGCCCGAAGGATACCCCGTATTTTTCTCCCTCAAGTCGTGGGTCATGTTTGATAGCCGTTTTGATTCTATGCTCATGGTTTCCCTCAAACCCTACCCAAAATGGCTTCTTCTTACGGTGGAACTTAAACTTGTGACGTAGACGTTCCTGACTGTCATTATAAGCCTCAATGTCACCCTGATAGCTTTGGGATACAATGGCTTGTGGATAACGTGTATCGTAACTATTGAGGCTGCGCATGTCCGCACCGTCCCCCAGATCAATAACAATGTCAGGCTTTAGGTCATAAATGAAAGACCCCAACCAATCAAAGCGTTCGTTACTTGTACCTGCATCTGTGTGCGCACAGGACCACACTACATAAGTTTTACCAGTCATTCTTCTAGTACCTCCGCAATACCTACAGCTTCCATAAGCCTATCTACTTTCTGTTTATAGTTATATGCTTCATTAAAATCATCAAACCAAAGCTCATACTCGAACATGATAGTAGGTCGTGCTTTAGTTGTTACACCTAGTACCAAGTATGCTACATAAGATGGGTGGTCTGGACGTTCTTCTTCTGGCATATCCTCTGCCAAGATTGGACCCTCTAGTACATTCCATACTAAAATGTCTTCTGCCTTAATAATAGGTCTACTCATTTAACCACTCCTTTGGTATTGACTTCTTAGCATACATAAATCCGTTCTTATCACACCAACTAGCATACGTACTCTTGGCCCCCTTGTATAGCTTAGAGTTAGGATTACTAAAGACAAACCTGATGTCTAGGTCAGGGTGTTGCTTTTGTATCAACAAGTGCTTCTTCCTATCATATGTAGTGAACCTTCCCTTAGTTTCAATAATGATGCCATTAGGCAGTGTGAAGTCTGGTGTATACTTACGGGTTTCGCTTACTTCATATACAACCTTTTGATCCTCATACCCGAAAGGCACACCTTGAGTAGTTAACTCCTTAGCTACCCTCTCCTCTAAGCCTGACCTGTAGTTATTAGTCAAGGCATGTCCTCATCTTTACACAACAACAAAGCCCACGGACCAAGGTAAATCTCCCAGATGCCACCCTTGTCATAACACCTCCAATAACCTATGCCGATAGCTATAGTCTCACTCTTTATTAGTTGCATAACTACACTCCTTCTACCAATGCCTTAGCTCCTACAGGGTAATACTCTTTAAGGTACTCATAGACCTGCTGTGCTACCAATCGTGCCTCGTACTGTGCCTCTGGGTGTAGACGCAATGTACACATCTTAGCGAAGGCTCCTAGTGTACCACTCCAAGTCCATTCTGTCATGATTGATTGTGGTAGTAGCATACGCGCTTGTTCCGGTGCCACTCCTTCATCTAAGGCCCTATGGTATGCGTGTAGTGCTGAACTGTTGTTATACGCAGGATTGTATTCAGAGTTGATACCCTCATTACTACTCCCTTGCTTCTTATTCTTTGCTGCCTTACGCCATACATTAGGTTCATAAAAAGTAATATCATCAGTAATATACCGACGAGAGAACTCAGACATAATCAGGTACTCATGCTTAACCAACTGCGCCCTTACGAAGATAGGTGCCTGTACCTCAAAGGAGATAAAGGTATGATTAAATGGTGTATCATGGGTAGGTGTGTTGCGCCACTGCCATAACTTTTCAATTATTTCCTCAAGACTAAATTCCTCCCCCCAATAAGTTGACCCACCTACAAACTCATCAAAGTCATCAGCAGTCATACCACGAGCAAGGAACTCAAGTAGTCGCCTATCCTTACCCTTTAGTTTATTCTCGTAGGTTACACCGAGTTGTTCACTTACCACCTGAACTTTATCCCACTCACTACGGGTATTGAAAGACCTCCGGGCAGCATTGACAATAGATAGATCACTACCCGCTGGTACTACATCAGGGTTGAGTTGTACTTTAATCTGGCTCTCTGGCATATCATTCTACCTCTGTTAATTTGTATTGCTTACCATCCACCATAATGATCTTACCTTCAACATCGTTACAAGAAGGCTTAGGTTTCATACGGGTATTAAACTCTTCTTCTGTTAACTTCTCACCATTCAAGTGCCAAGCCTTATAGCCATTACTATACTCAATAGCAGGACCATCTTCACGGTGTCTCTTACCATTCAAGCACCATTCCTTAGTGCCATTACTATACTCAATAGCAGGACCATCTTCACGGTGTCTCTTACCATCAAAGTACCATTCCTTATAGCCACTACTATACTCAAGAGCAGGACCATCTTCACGGTGTAACTCACCATTCAAGTACCAATACTTATTGCCATTACTATACTCAACAGCAGGACCATCTTCACGGTGTAACTTACCATTCAAGTACCAAGCCTTAGCGCCATCACTACATACTTTTACTGTATACTCAATCACTTTGGTGGCTCCCACATTTCTTCTGGTTTACGTCTTAGCCATAACAATCTGGCGTTCTCTACTAAAGCATCTAAGTCTCCATCATACATTTTCAAGGCTGCATCAAAATATTCTTTCTCATTAGTACAACCTTCATATGCTTTCTCAGCTTTCTTTGGCCCCACACCCTTAACTCCGGGGATATTATCAGCTACGTCCCCAGTTAGTAGTTGAAGGTAGAAGAACCTATTGCCTTGTGCCTTGTTAACCTTTGTCCACTTCTTCTTAGTGAAGTCATACATGGTCGATGGAACCTGTAGGAAGTCTTTGTCTACTGAAACAATAACACAATCCCCACCTAACTCTGTAGCTTTGGTAGCAATAGCATCATCTGCCTCCGACCCTTCGATCACTACAGCCCCCCACTCAGACACTAGGTAGTCCCTTACGTCACTCAGGTGCCTTGGCTTCTCTTTCCCTACTCTGTTGCCTTTGTATGGCTTAATGGTGGCTACCTCATATCGGAAGTTACCTTTGCCAGTGAGGTATAGAAACACATCTTCCCCTAGTGTATAACTCATAGGGTAGTAGCAATCGAAGAGGATACTAGAGACTAAATCCCCAGCTACCCCCTTCGCGTGCCATGCAGGTTTATCCTCACTAACAAACGCAGAACGATAAGCTATAATGTCTGCATCAATTAGCACTGCCTTCATAGGTTCTCAGCCCGATAGATTGTGCCACCCTCTGTACTAAACTCCACCATATCAATGTAAGTAAACCCAACATGATTAGCGAACTGTAGTACATTGTAAGCAAACCCATGAATATCGTCTGCTGAGAACTCACGTACAACAGTTACACCCTCTGCTGTCTTACAGGTTAGAGTGTAATATTCGAGGTCTTCATCCATATCAATGTCCACTATCAAAAGCCCCCCAAACCAGCTTCATCAGGCTCATACTCTACCAGATCAAGAACCTTAGTGGCGTGCCACGTAACAATCTTACGCTCCCACACATCCAATCGAATCTTTACTTTAGAACCATTGCCGATAGGTGTCTCTGCATCCCAAGGGTTGCCATCAGCATCAACTGTAACAGGGGGTCCGAATACTTTACCTTCGCCTTGGTTAACTTTAGTATTGAAGTGTGGTCGCTTGCACTTGTAAAAGAGGTTGCCTTCTTTGTCTTCCTTAAACAACTGACCTACCATACCTGAGTTAGGTACACCCGCAGCAACCATTTCTTTCTTAGTCTCAGGTGTGATGTACACATTACAGATGTAGTGACCTTGCTCTGCCTCAATCTTAGCGCGGGTATCTGAGCCTTCCTCAAGGTTCTCACCCATGTCTCGGTTAGCCTCAAAGCCTTTGTACCAAGATGCAGTACCTTCAAAATCTACGTATGCCATTCTTTGTCGTCCTTTTCTTCGGGGTTTAATTCTCTTAAGGTGTTCTACCCTAGTATATTACATTACACATGTTCTCAGGTTTATACTACTCACGAAATGTTACAAACACTGAAATAACTGCAACATCTAGTGAATCTGTGCGTAGTTACTACCAAACTCTGGGGTGGTACTAAGTGTTACATTTAACTTCAACTCCTCATTAGTCTTCTTCATTGCCTCTTCGATACAAAGGGTAGTCCACTTTTGGTAGCCATCCTTAACTAGGAAGATAGCCTCATCATGGAACTGACCAATACTTTTCAAATTAGCACCCACACAATACTTTAACCAAGTGTCAAAACAGTAGACACCTGTGCTTTGGTTTAGTGTAGAGAACTTATCTTTTTCGTATCGTAAAGAATACCAGAACCTGCTTACTGGATTATACAACCAGAGACTACCATCCCTGATCTTCTTGGTCTTAGTGTGTTTAGCTATAGCCTCTAATGCCCAGTTACGTTTCCAGAAGGCATCCAATAGTGCAGTAGCATCAGCCACAGAGAAGCCACCACGGCGCGATAGGCCTAGAGGTTGGATACCATACGTGGCTGAGTAGTTAGTGACCTTATATGCCTTCCTAAGACCTCCTAGAGACACCTTTCCTGATACATGGTCGTCAATCTGTCCTTGAGTTACAGCACCAGCAAACTTAGCTAGGTCCAAGTGAGGATCAAAACCTTCCTTCATCTGTTCTTTACAGTAATCTTCGTCATACTCCCACATGTAGTGTAGCTTGGTGTTGTTCTCTAGGCTATCCATGTCAGCACCACATAGAACATAACCCTCTGGTGCAATAAGACAGCCTCTAATTTCCTCACCATAAGGTTTATCTACACCCGGAAGGTTAACCAGAGGTTTAGCGTGTTTAAAACGTAGGGTATTAGTTAGGCCATGTGACCCAGCTACAAGATACCCTTCATCATCCACACACTCTAAAAAAGCCTTAACCGTAGAGGCTCTGTGAGAGGCTACAGTAAGCCCATCCATGATCTCTACTGCTGGGTCTACCTCAATTAGCCTCTTGACGCTATCAGTAAGCTCTCCGTTCTCCCTAACCTGTGGAATGGTGCGTGTTTCATTAGTATCATCATCACGCTTATAGTCAAAGGTACAAGGCTCCCACCCTAAACTAAACAACCAATCCTTTACCTGCTGGTGTGAACTAGGGTTTCCATCCTCATACCCATCAATAATGTTAAAGGTCTGTACGTCATAGTGTTGACAGTGTTCCTTACGTAGTGTCTCGAACTTCTCACCATGCGCTGATAATGTGCCATCCTTCTTGTGCATCACCTTTGGCCTATTGATAGCCTTAAAGATAGTCTTCTTAGGCATGGCACCTTTTAGTGCATCAGTCTTCTCCTCTACGATAGCCTCCAGTTTAGCCAAGAGTGCTTCTGCCTTTGGAACATCTAACTTCCAGCGGTAATCCTCTTGGTCAGCCATACACTGCATCTTGAAGTTAAGATACTTGATGTAACGGATGGCATCTTCACTTAGGTGCGTCATAAAGTTCTCCTAGTTTCCTACGCAAGTCTAACCACAAGGCCATATTGATCTTCACATCCTCTTCAGCACGATTAATGTAGACCTCTAGTGGTTGCTCTGACCAATCTGTGACCTTCGGTTTAGGGATTCCATATTTACCCCCGAAACTATCCAGACCATAAGAACTACGTCCCGGCATTAGTGTACGCGCCAATGGTAGTGTATCGTAATGTTCTGGTGGCTGGGGGATACCCATGATCTTCTTTACTACCTTGAAGTCATAACTGATGATGTTGTGACCAATGAAGATACGATCCTCAGCAAAAAACTCCTTAATTCCCTCGTAGGTGGTCAACGACACAGGCTTTTCCATCGTGGGTGTCATATATGATACTACCCATACCTTACTTACTTTGTTAAGGAACCCATCGGACTCTAAATCAAAAACGGTCTCTGGTCTACTCATTTACTTCCCCTTCTTATTTCTTTTAGCCTTACGCTTCTCAATAAACGCCTCATAGTCTGGATAGCACAAATAGTATTCCAGTACACGATAAAAACAAGCTAACTCCATAGCAACATCATCTGGGGTTTCGTGTTCGTTCGCCAGCTTCTCCTTCCTCTTAATATCAGACTTCAACGCTCTAATCACTACCTTATCTACGAACTCATACTCCAAACCTTATCCCCCTGTGACAATCGTTGTCTCTGGGTCATACTGGATGAACCCACATTCCCCTGTACGCCCAAATGGACGGTTCTTAGTGACCTCAACAAACGTACTGTTAGGATCATCACCCTTGCTGTCACGCTTTAACTCAATCAACTGGATAGCCTCCTCTTCGATACTAGCGGCATACTTGGTCTTGCCCATGTCGTTCACATGAGAAATACAAATAATACCTACGTTACGTCTCTTAGCGAACTCTACCAAACGCACACCCAATTCCGTCAGGGCGTTAGTTGCATTGTCTACACCAGATAGATACGCTAGACGCTGCAAGTGGTCAACAAAAACATAGTCACACCCGTACACCGTCACAGCATACTTAATCTGTTTGAGCGTATCTTCAATAGCATCCTGTGGATTAATTTCAAAGGATATGATCCGGTTGCTTTCTACTACCTCAGTGATGGCAATATCTAGCTGCTCATTAGTGACACCATAGAACTCTTGATCCTCTTGTGTGTTGACGTTCTTACCTAGTTGATACGTAGCGAAACCTCGTGCTGTGGTACTATCAATCTCTTCCATGTGTAGTAGGCCAACCTTCTGACCTTTGTTCATCACCAGATCGTGTTGTGCTGCCCTGAATACACTTGTCTTACCTGTACCCGGAGGTGCCTTGATCACTGTAATACCCCCCTTAGTCCATCCACGTAGAACCTCATTTAAAGAGCTAGAGAACGTAGGGGTGTACTCATAGGGTGTCTGCTCATGTACTGCCTTAAGCCATGCCTCTACCCCTGCTGTGAACCCTGCTGGACTATATTTCTTAGCTGCCCACCATGCGCTCTTGTACGCCTTACCCTGACCAGCCTG
>ENA-OQVM01001087-OQVM01001087.1-marine-metagenome-genome-assembly--contig:-NODE-1087-length-37783-cov-13.469607_pt1 | contig 37783 bp, 33 predicted proteins | sample MGYA00237776_ERZ505498 | MGnify/ENA primary metagenome ERZ505498 (study PRJEB26159, sample SAMN06265151) | marine metagenome | isolation source: Helgoland LTER site | place: Germany:Helgoland, sampling...
CAGCGCACCAATTCGACTGCGCCGAGCATGCCTTTGCTTCGAACTTCGCCCACGATTGGGTGGGTCGATAGGGTCGATAACGCTTTTGACCAAACGTGTTGTTGGGTGTTTGATATGGTCTCAAGCAGATCTGTTTCTTGATAAATCTTAACCGTTGCATCGCCGGCGGCGCAGGCAACCGGGTGTCCGGAATAGGTGAAGCCATGGGTGAACTCGCCGCCACTGGCCGTCACAACCTTCGCGATCCGATCGCTGACGGCAACGCCGCCAAGGGCTTGATAGCCGTTGGTTACGGCCTTTGCAAAGGTAATTAAATCCGGTTCAAAATTATAAGTTTGACACCCCCACCACTGACCGGTGCGGCCAAAGCCGCAAATCACTTCATCGCTGATCAGTAGCACGTCCCTTGACCGGCAAATATCCACAATCAGCGGCCAGTAGTTATCGGGCGGAATAATGACGCCACCCGCGCCTTGGATGGGCTCGGCAATGAAGGCGGCTACATTTTCAGGACCGATTTCGTCAATTTTATCAGCGAGAGACTGGGCCGCTTGTTGCCCGATGTCTTCGGCAGTTTGCACGCCAAGGTGGGGAAAGCTGTAAGGCTGCTCAACGTGATGGACATAGGGCAAGCGTTGCATTTGATCGTGCATGCCCTTCATCCCGCCAAGACTTGCCGAGCCAATGGTGCTGCCATGATAGCCATTGGTTCGAGCGATAATGTGCTTCTTTTGAGGTTGGTCTAATAAATCAAAATAGCGGTGCACAAGTCGTATGTTCGTATCGTTGGCCTCAGAACCCGAATTGGTGAAAAAGACGTGGTTGAAGGCCTCTGGCAGAATGTCTGTCATACGGTCTGCAAGCCTTAGCGTGCTGTCGGTTGTGCAGTTGAAGAAGCTGTTGTAAAACGGCAGGCGATCGAGTTGCTCAGTGATCGCAGCTTTAATACTGTCCTGAGAATAGCCTAGATTCGTGCACCACAAGCCAGACATGCCATCCAGCAATCGATTGCCCAAATGATCGATAATGAAAATCCCCTCCCCACGAACATAGGTTTTACCGCCCTGGTTTTTGTATTCTGCGAAATCGGTAAACGGATGCAAAAAAGTACCGGATTCGAGCGTGTTATGGGTTGCGCCAGGTGCTGTTGTCGACATGATGTAATTCCTAATCAATAAAAGGGCCAAAAGCCGAGTCGTACGCCTTGGCTCGGCGTAAATGGGATCCGCTCGGTCCGTATTACAGTGCGCTCGGCCGATCGGGCAATCCTAGACTGGGAATGCTCCGCCCGTTACCCAAAACGGCGTGTTCATTGTAAACGCTTTGATGTGCGCCTTGGTACATTAGCGCTCCGTATGAAACCGGGTCAAGTCGCAAGCACAATGCAGAAGCCCTTGACAGATTCTCAAGCGCAGTCATAATTTCGGGAACAAAGGAAATTTTCATGAAATCGCTGTGCCCGGTACCCACCAGGCCTCAAAATTTGATCAAAGCACCAGGGGGGGAGCGCTAAAACTGCTCTGGTTTCGAATGAATCTTCATTTTAAGAGAATGATTCTCTGCCTATTGATCATCAATCTTGCGTCCTGCGGTGGGCGCGAGCCAGTTGATCTATTGATTGTAAATGCCAGTGTCTACACGGTGGATGGTGACAAACCTTGGGCGCAAGCACTGGCTATTCGTGATGGTCTCATCGTGGCTGTGGGCGCAAGTGATGCGTTGATTCGAGATTACGAAGGCGAGCAGTTAGATCTTCAAGGTCAGATGGTTTTGCCCGGCTTTCACGATAGCCACAGCCATCTTGTTTATGGCGGCTTAGAACTGATGCGGTGTGATCTATCAGCGGAAAGTACCGTCGAGGACCTGTTGCAGACGATTGCGGCCTGTGACGACGCGCTTGCGGCGGGTGAATGGCTGATCGCGGGTGGTTGGGATTTGTCGTTATTCGAGTCGACGAACCCGAGCAAATCCTTGCTGGATGATATCAATCCAAAGCGGCGCATGTTTATTCGAGGCGCGGATGGACACTCTGCTTGGGCTTCCTCAGCAGCCCTTGATTATGCTGGGATCGCGGCGGAAACGCCCAACCCAAGTGACGGCATCATTGAGCGCGATGCGTCTGCAGAACCTCGTGGCGTTCTGCGAGAGTCCGCCATGATGCTGGTTGAAAAGGTGCTGCCCGCGGTCACAGTCGAAGACCGGTTAAAAGCGGCACGCATCAGTGTTGCCCTGGCGCATTCAATGGGCATCACCTCGGTCATTGATGCCGCGACCACAGAATCCGACGCGAAGGCGTTCGATGCACTTGATGCCGATGCGGCATTAAACCTGAGGCTTGTTCTGGCCATGTCACTAATCGCCCCGTTTTTTGATCAGGCACCGCTGTCGAGCGTCAAAGTGTCCGAGCGGTACAGCGACCAAAATGTTCGGCGATCTTCCGCTAAAATTTTCATCGATGGGGTCTTGGAGGGCGAAACAGCGGCTTTGTTGTCGCCTTATTTAGTCGGCAACCACGGTCATGGGATGTTGATCACCCCAGCGAGCGCATTGACCGAGCAAGTCGTTGCGCTGGATGCGGCCGGTGTGCAGTTGATGTTTCATGCGATTGGAGATGCCGGGGTGCGCTTGGCCTTAGACGCCTTGGAAGCGGCTCGAGAAGCTAACCCCGCTCAAGATCTGCGTCACCATATTTCTCACCTGCAATTGGTGGATCCAGAAGATCATCCTCGGTTTGAAGCCCTTGGGGTCGTCGCAAATTTTCAAGCGCTCTGGGCGTTTCCTGATGATTACATTATGACCATCAATCTACCGGCAGTGGGTCTGGATCGGGTTCAAGGCATGTATCCGATCGGCTCACTCCACCGGGCTGGCGCGCGGATCGTGGGCGGCAGCGATTGGTCGGTCTCCTCCATGAATCCGCTCCTAGCGATTGAAACGGCGTTGACGCGCCGTGATCCTACCGGTGTCAGGCCGCAGGCGTTGAATGCCGCAGAGGCGGTAACCTTGGCGGACATGATCGAGGCCTACACCATCAACGGCGCCTATCTAGCGCATCGAGAAAATCAAACAGGCCGGCTGAAACCGGGTTACAAGGCGGACCTTGTTGTATTGGGCGCGAATTTATTTGAGCTCGCGCCTTCAGAGATTGGCGAGGTGCCGATTGTGATGACGCTTTTCGAAGGCCAAAAGGTCTATCCTAAGTGAGCGTTAGACCACCCAAGCGCTGGAACAACTGGGCGCCAGAGGTGGGTGCATGATGCAATCTCTGCGGTATTGGCCGGGCTGGTTTGCGGTCTTCAAGACAGCGGTTTACTTGGCGTTAACGGCCAATATTGGCTTCTTTTTTCAGGACGAATGGCAGGCAGCAACGCATCTGCTTCGTTCCGAGGTCTCTGCCGCGTCAGTGCTCGAGGCCTTTGCCGCAACCATCGACACCACAGCGTGGGTGGTTTTACTGCTGATGTTTGAGTTAGAAACGCATCAGTTAGATGATTCGCGTCTGACGCCCGCGGTGAACCGATGGCTAATATTGGTTCGAGCCTTGTGCTACGGCTTTATTGTGTTTGCCTTTATCGGTTATGTGATGAAGGGCTTCAGTCTTTTGAATGTTGTGCCGGTATCTGTTGGTGCTTTATGCGATCTAGCCGCGTCCGGTTACCAGCAAATGGTGGATCCGGATGAGTTTCTGCCGCTCGCAGTGGCGGGCTGTGCAACCAGCGCGCTGGCGACAACCGGGGCGTTGATGGTCAACCATGACGATCTTTGGGTTGTGACCCTGACGGATTGGTCCGAGCTCAAACGCTTGGCGTTGGTTGACGTGAGTAACTCAGCCACCTGGATTTTGATCGTAATTATGCTGGAATTTGAAGTGCGTATTGGCTTGTGGCGTGAATTACCTGCGCGCGTTACGGCGCTCATCAAGCCGACGAAAATTGCGCTGTATACCTTACTGATTTTATTTGCAGCGTTTTGGGGCTTTGCGGGCTCTGTTCTCGATTTTTGGGACGCCTTCCTTTGGATTGTGGCCTTTGTGTTTATTGAACGAAATGTCTTTGTATGGGAACAAGAATTAGAGAGGGCTTCGCCCTCGGAGGTGACTCAGTGACAATACCAGAAGGTCTGGCGAAACGGATCGACCTACTTATTACCGATGCCAATGGCGTGCCGAGGGGGAAAACAGTCGAAAGCGAGGCCCTGGATGAAAACCACCTACCCAGAATGGCGGAGGCCGTTTTGTTTCAGTGCATCCATGGCGATTATGCGGAAGAGACGATGGATTCGTTTAATCCGAAGGACGAAGATTTGATCCTCAGTCCGGACTGGTCCACCTATCGGCGTACGCCCTGGAAAGAAGAAGAAGTCGGGCAGGTGATCTGTGAAGCGACGGATAAAGATGGTGACCCGTTGCCCTACGATTGCCGCAATGTATTAAAGCGTGTTTTGGCGCGCTATGCCGAGCGCGGTGTCACGCCCATCGTTGCCCCGGAAATTGAGTTTTATTTGATGAGCGCGCCGAAGCGCGGTGATCAAGAATTAGAGCCTGGCTCGGGTTTTGATGGCCGCGACGAGTTTGGTGGTGAGGCTTTTAGTTTTGATGCGCTTGACCGCTATGGCCCCTTTGTCAGTTATTTGCAGGATATGAGCGCGGCAGCAGAGCTTGATTTATCTGCGGTTGTGCATGAAGTTGGGGCGGGACAGATTGAACTCAACGTGAAACATGGTCCAGCACTCGGCGTGGCTGACCAAATGGTCCTACTGAAGCGGTTAGTCAAAGGGTGCGCGCTGGAGCATGGCTATCTTGCCAGTTTCATGGCCAAGCCATCAGCGGAGCTGCCGGGTTCGGGTTTACACCTGCACTGCAGCTTGCAAAATGCCGAAGGTGAAAATCTGTTTGCTTTGGTCGATGAAAAGGCGCCAGCGGCACTTCGGCATTTTATTGGTGGGCTTCAAACCTACCTGCCAGAGGCCTTTTTGTTGCTTGCACCGAACATCAACAGCTACAAGCGTTTTGCTGGGGACCGATCGATGCCGATTAATCTGGAATGGGGTTATGACAACCGAACCACAGGGCTGCGAGTGCCCTATGGACCGCCAGAGGAAGGCCGGGTTGAAACCCGAGTCATCGGAGCGGATGCCAATCCTTATCTAATGATCGCGGCGATTCTGTCAGCGGGTCTCTTGGGTCTCGAAGAAGCCATTGAGCCGACCGCGGCGAGTGAAGAGGATTGCTGGGAACTAACGACCAATCTACCGGATAATTTGGATCAGGCTTTGGTCAACTTGGATGAGAGCACCAAGATGGCGGATTTGATGACCCGAGATTTCTTAGATGTTTTTGCCTCCATCAAGCGCAATGAGCTGCAGGATTACAATATTCGAATTTCCTCTTGGGAAGTGAGCTATCTAGGGAGCATGTTGTAGGTGGTTTTGATCCTGGCGAGTGCCTTATGAGTCGTCGGGCGGGCGGTCGTCCGGAAGTCGGCTTCGAGTCGTCTTGGTATTTTGATACTCGAAATCATCAGACGGAACGTCCAACACTTACCGAAGATTTAGACTGCGACGTTTGTATTGTTGGCGGCGGCTACACTGGGCTTTCTGCCGCGCTGACACTTTCTGAAGCGGGTTTGAAGGTCGTGCTCCTTGAAAAATATCGAGTTGCCTCGGGTGCTTCTGGCCGTAATGGCGGGGTCCTTGGAATGGGGCAACGCCAAGATCAGGAAGACTTAGAGCGGATTGTTGATCCCGCCTGGGCGAGCCAGCTGTGGCAAATGTCCCTGGAGGCCAATGCCCTTGTGCGGTCGCGGATTGATCAATATTCGATCCCGTGCGACTTGTCAGACGGGGAGTTAACCCTCGCGCATCGTGCGCGGTACGAGCAGGATCTTTGGGATCATACAGCGCATCTAAAGATGCGATACGGCTATGATGATTGCCACCCGCTGAGCCGTGCTGAGGTGTCAGACCGGATTGGAAGCGACGCTTATTTTGGCGGTTATCTGGATACGCGTGCGGGTCATCTGCATCCGCTCAATTTAGCGCAAGGGCTTGCAAAAGCGGCAGAGTCCCAAGGCGCTCAACTGTTTGAACTGGCAGCGGTCACCGGGTTTGAGGCGATTTCTGCAGATCTGATGGCAGTCAGGACAGCAACCTGTCGGGTGCGAGCCGGCAAGGTCGTACTCGCCTGTAACGGCTATTTAAATGGTCTGGCCCGTGAGCCTGACGACTATCAGATGCCGATCAATAATTTTATGGTGGCGACGGCCCCCTTGGGCGATGCTTTGGCGCGTGAGATCATTCGAGAGAACGAGGCCATTGTGGATACCCGGTTTGTCGTGAACTATTTTCATCTCTCGGGGGACCAACGACTTATTTTTGGCGGTGGCGAAAACTATACCCGTTTCTTCCCGAAGGACATTCGGCGTGTTGTTCGCAAGCGGTTGCTTGCGATCTATCCGCAACTGGCCGACGTTGATTTACCCTATGCTTGGGGCGGCACCTTATCGGTCACGATGAATCGGATGCCCAAGTTTGGTCGATTAGGACAGAACCTTTACTATGGTCAAGGCTATTCTGGACACGGCGTTGCCATGGCAAATATGGGCGGGCATCTCATTGCCGAAGCCATTAAGGGTCAGGCAGACGGCTTTGACTGCTTGGCCAATCTAAAACACCGGAAGTTTCCGGGTGGCCGCTGGCTGCGCTGGCCAGGATTGGTGGCCGGCATGCTCTTTTATGCAGCATTAGATCGCGTTTAGGCCATTTTCTTGAAGTAGGGAGCATTAACATATGATAGATAGAGTCAGTCGACGCCATGCACGACCGGATTTGCTGGGTACGAGTAGCACCCAGCAAACCTTCAGTGGCCAGCTTTCCTTCTTGCGGCGGCCCTACACGCAAGATATTCGAGGGGCTGACCTAGTGGTGTCAGGTTTGCCCTTTGATCTTGCGACGACGTTTCGACCGGGGGCTCGGTTTGGTCCTCAAGCGATTCGCGCAGCGAGCGTTCAATTGGCAGAAATTGCTGACTTTGCCTTCCCGCTGAATTCTAACCCCTTTGAAATACTGGCGGTCGCAGACTATGGCGACGTGAGTTTTGTGTCGGGTTATCCCGATCAGGCTGTCGAGGTGATTGAGACGCACGCTCAAAAATTACTTGAAGAAGACGTCACCATGCTGACCTTTGGCGGCGATCATTTCGTGACCTATCCGTTGTTGCGCGCCCATGCCAAAAAATACGGTCCCCTGTCCTTGATCCATTTTGACGCGCATGTTGATACATGGCCGGATGATGGAAAGCGACTGGATCATGGCTCGATGTTTTTACGGGCGTTAAGAGAAGGCTTGATTGATCCGAAGCGGTCGGTACAAATTGGGATTCGGAGTTTCAGCGAAGATGACTACGGCTTCACCGTGATGTCGAGCCCTTGGGTTGCGGAAAATGGCGTGCGCGCGACGGTGCTTGAAATTCAAAAAGTGATTGGCCGTAATAAAGCTTACCTGACGTTTGATATTGATTGCTTGGATCCAGCCTACGCGCCGGGCACGGGAACGCCCGTTGCCGGTGGCATGACCAGCCTGCAAGCGCTGACCATTCTTCGAGGTCTAGGCAATATTGATATTATTGGTATGGACGTGGTTGAGGTGGCGCCGGCTTATGATCATAGCGAAATTACAGCCATCGCGGCGGCGACCCTGGCCCACGATTTTATTTGTTTGAAAGCATGGCAGAAGCAGCAGCGCAAGGATTGATCGGGGCGTCTAGTCGATGGCGTCCGGAAGCGTCAGATCATACTCTTTTACTAGGGCCAAAAAGGCCGGTTTATGCGCCTTCAGGTCCTGCGCGCTCAGCCCCTTGAGCTCATAAGGCAGCGTCAACCAACCATCCACTGTCTTCAGTACATAATCCGGCTGCAAAGGGCTCGGGTGTTGCATGGGTCGGTGAAATAAGCAGGCGGTTCTGATCTCACTTGGACAGTTTTTTCGGAGTCGGGTTTGGAGCTTATCAACGACGGCGGCTAGATTGCGGCCGCTGCCGCAGACATCATCGACGATCAGTAATCGGTCATCGTGATTGAGGGTTTCAATCAGGTATTGAGTGCCATGGACACGAATCTTGGCGTCCGGGTTGGCTAGATCAGCCTCGTAGGCTTTGCGTCCGGCATAAGCCGTTCGGAGCGCGATGTGATTGGTTTCAATACCGAGGGTTTGCAGGCATTCCTGCAAGTAAATGCCAACGGTACTGCCCCCACGCCAGAGTCCAATAATAAACGTGGGTCGAAACCCAGAATTGAAGACCTCAACGCCGAGCCTAAAGCTGTCTTCAATGATCTGGTGCTCTTGGAGAAAGGTATTTGACAAGATGATAAGCTCATTCGATTGGGTTCAGGATATCGTGCATGACGAACAAGTGCTATCTAGACGCTCAAGCCTTGCTGGAAGACAGTTGGCGACTGGGCGCGATGATGACGCAGGATGGGTTTGTGCCGGACTTTATTGTTGCGATATGGCGCGGGGGGGTGCCGGTGGGGATCGCTGTCCAGGAGTTTCTAGCGCGTTTTGGGGTGACAGCAGACCATATTGCGATTCGGACCTCGAGTTATGAGGGGATCGATGATCAGCGTGCGCAGGTTCAGGTTTATGGCCTGGACTATTTGATTAGACAGGTTCGCGCCGAGCATGCGTTGCTGATTGTTGACGACGTTTTTGATACCGGTCGTAGCATTGAGGCCGTAATTCACCAGTTGTCGATCGCGGCTCGGCGGAACACGCCAACCGATATTCGAATTGCGGTGCCCTATTTTAAACCGAGCCGAAATCAGACCGATCGCGCACCCGATTATTACGTCCATGAAACCGGCGCTTGGCTGAAGTATCCTCATTCTTTAGAAGGGCTGAGCGCGGCTGAGATCAAAGCGCACCGTCCGACGTTGGCCGCTATTCTGGCAACCGCGCAAGCAGATCCCTCGTGACAGTGTCGCGTGATGAAAGACAGGGGGCTTGGGTTAGGGATGGACAATTTAGGGAGGCAGGATGAACAGACAGCAGGGAATTGGAAAGAATGTCACGCTCGATAATCCGGGATTTATTCATGAAACTGCGCGGTTGCAAGGTAAGGTGTATGTGGGTCCGGAGGTCTCGGTCTGGACTTACGCGGTAACGCGGTGCGAGCAATTTGAGATTCATATCGGTGCGCGCAGCAATATCCAAGATTTTGTGATGATTCATGAGGGCGTCTCAACCGGCACTCGGATTGGCGAGGATTGTTCGATTACGCACCATGTCACCCTGCATGGGTGTGACATTGGTGATGGCTGCCTAATTGGCATTCATGCGGTGGTCATGGATGGCGCCAAGATCGGGCGCGGCTCTATTGTTGCGGGCCAAGCGATCGTTCGCGAGAACGCGGTTTTTCCAGAGTACTCTGTCATTGGCGGTGTTCCGGCAAAGCTGATTGCAACCCGAGATCAAACTGAGGCGAACATCACTAACGCGCGTTATTACCAAAGGCTTTCGGCGGCCTATTTAAAGGGCGACGACCGAGTGGCCGAGGCCTGATCATCGCGTACAGGATGTACGTTATACTCATAAAAACCCCGTGGTGAATCGCTATGTTTATCCAACCCGTTATTCTCTGCGGTGGCGCTGGATCCAGGCTCTGGCCAATGTCGCGCCAAGGTTATCCAAAACAGTTACTCGCGCTGCTGAATGATCATAGTTTGCTGCAAAATACGGTGCTCAGATTGAATGGGCTGCACGGCCTTGCAGCACCCATTTTGGTTTGTAACGAAGCACATCGCTACCTCGTTCAATCGCAAATGGCTGAGATTGGTTATCCCGATGTTCGCTTGATTCTAGAACCGGTTGGCCGCAATACCGCGCCCGCCATTTCGCTGGCCGCGTTGGCCGCGCAAGAGGTTGATCCTGAGGCCACGCTCCTTGTGCTGCCCTCAGATCATGTGATTACGAAGTTGGCTGCTTTGCATTCCGGGATTCGAGCCGCGACTGAATTGGCGACGGGTGGGCACCTCGTAACCTTTGGCATTGAGGCCGCGGCGCCAGAAACCGGGTACGGGTACATTGAACGCGCGGAGGCGATTCAGAGCGGCTATCACGTTGCCCGATTCGTTGAAAAGCCGGATCTTGAGCAGGCGCAGAAGTATGTTGATTCTGGGCAGTATTACTGGAATAGCGGAATGTTCGTCTTTCAATCACAGCAGTTTTTAACAGCCTTGAAGATGCACGCGCCGCTGATCGCACAGTTTACCGAGGCCGCCTGGCAGGATCGGCGTGTTGATCAATCGTTTATTCGCCCAAATCCCAAGGCTTTCGAAGACTGTCCCGGGGAGTCGGTGGATTATGCCGTGATGGAAGTTGCCAAGGGCGTTGCGGTCGTGCCTTTGTCAGCCGGTTGGAGCGACATTGGATCTTGGCAATCGCTTTGGACGGTTAGCGATAAGGATTCAGACCTGAATGTCTCGAAGGGGGACGTGATTTTTGAAAATACGTCAAACAGTTTGGTGTTCGCCGAAAACCGGTTGGTGACGGTGGTGGGGCTTGAAGAGGTTGTTGTGGTTGAGACGGCTGATGCCGTATTGGTTGCGGCCGCCAGTCAGAGCCAGCAGGTCAAGGTGCTGGTCGATCGATTGCAAGACTCAGGTCGGGCTGAACACCTGCTGCACCGGCGGGTCAACCGACCCTGGGGATGGTATGAGATTGTCGATGAGGGCCCCAGACATAAAACCAAGCGCATTGGCGTGATGCCGGGCCAGCGCCTGTCCCTGCAAAAGCATGTGCATCGGGCGGAGCATTGGGTCGTGGTGTCGGGGGTTGCGCGGGTTACCTGCGATGACCAAGTGTTTGAATTGGTTGAAAACCAGTCGACCTATATCCCGCAAGGCTCGACTCATCGTTTGGAGAATCCGGGTGAGGTGCTACTCGAGATTATCGAGGTGCAATCGGGTCCTTATCTCGGTGAGGATGATATTATTCGTTTGGATGATGCCTACGGCCGAGTCGAGGGGCGTTAATCGATATTAAAGCGGCTCAGCGGGCGACGCCCGCTTGTTTGGCGCCTTTGTTTTGGGCCGGCAGCAGGGGCGCCGCGTCGCTTAGGTCTGCTGACATTGCTCCCAGACAGCGGTGATTGAAGTTTAGATGCGGTGGCGGCTAAGCGCTTGAGGTGCAATGTGCAATCTCTTGAGCATTTTTGCCAAGCCTGTTCCCCGATGTTGGGTTCGTCTTATGAAGGCTAGCGCCCTGTAATTTTGGAACACGCGCTACTCATTGTGTAAAAATGGGATGTCAAAATGATTCGTAAATGTTTATTTCCAGCTGCGGGCTACGGCACTCGGTTTTTGCCGGCTACAAAGGCGATGCCCAAAGAAATGTTACCGATCGTGAATAAGCCGTTGATTCAGTATGGCGTTGAAGAGGCCTTGAGCGCTGGGTTAACCCAGATTGGGTTTGTGACGGGCAGGGGCAAGCGGGCGCTAGAGGATCATTTTGATACGAGCTATGAGCTTGAGCATCAGATCGCGGGCAGTTCTAAAGAAACTCTACTGTCGGGCATTCGAGGGTTGATTGAACAGTGTTCGTTTTCCTACACCCGGCAGACGGAAATGAAGGGGTTGGGCCATGCGATACTGACCGGTGAGCCGCTGGTGGGCGATGAGTCTTTTGCTGTGGTTCTGGCCGATGATTTCTGCGTCCATGAGCCTGACTCGGTCCTTGAACAAATGGTGGTCCTGCACGAGGCCCACGGTTGCAGCATCGTCGCCGTTGAAGAGGTGCCATGGGAAAAAACAGCCAGTTACGGCATCGTGTCCGGTGAAGCGGTAGGGGATGATTTGGTGCGCGTGACTGCCATGGTGGAAAAGCCAGACCCCAGTGCGGCGCCGGGCAATCTTGCTGTGATCGGACGCTATATTTTAACGCCCGATATTTTTGAGATCTTGAAAAGGATCCCGCCCGGGCGCAATGGTGAGATTCAAATTACCGACGCCTTGAATGAGCAGGCAAAAGCGGGCCAAGTATTAGCGTATCGTTTTAAAGGCCATCGATTTGATTGTGGCAGTATCGAAGGCTTTGTTGCGGCAACGAATTATATTTATCGACAGCATTACGATGTAGGTGAAAACTATCCGAGATCTTAGTTAGGTCTAGGGAATGCGACACGTCATCAGCGCGATCTAAAAAGCGGATGGGGCCTCGGTGCGGCTTAGGCGCCCTTTGAATCCGTTTTAAGGGGTGACAGCACGCGATCGAGGTAGTTCAAAAGCCGACCCCAGGCGTGTTTCGCAGGCGCCTGGTTTCGATCTAAGTCGCGATCCACATGGAGCCAAAAGCCGTGTTGCACGTCGTCATAAATGTGAATGTCATTGTCAATACCCGCGGTACGCAGGCCGGTGACAAATGCTGAAACTTGTTCGACACTGGGCCCGCGATCTAACCCGGCAAAGGTGCCATACACCTCATGTTGGACTTGTTTTAAGACTTCTGGGTCGTTCAAAAGGCGGCCATAAAAAATAGCGGTGCCATCATGATTGTCCCCGCCCAGAGCAAACGATAAAGCGATGCCGCCGCCATAACACCAGCCGATTGTGGCAACCTGGCCGGGCACATCTGGGCGGGCTTTAAGCGTTGCTAAGGCTGCATTGAGATTGCGGATAATCTGATCCGGCGCCTGCATCGTTTCTTGAACCAAGGCCATGTTTTCGTCACGATTGAGACCGATTCGACCACTATAGAGATCCGCCGCAAGGGCAACATAACCCACGGCGGCAAAGGCATCTGCGGTTTCCTTGATCCGGCGCGTTAAACCGTTCCATTCGTGGATTAAAATCACCGCGCCTTTACTGGGCACCTCGGTCGGCGTCGCGAGGTAGCCTGTGGCTGCGGGATTATCGGCAAAGTAGTGCAACGCTTGCCCCTGCAGGGCTGGTGCTTTGCCCAGCAGGGCGAGTGGGAGCGGCTCTGCAAAGGCCGTTGCAATGCTGAGATAGGTGATACACATCGCCGCGAGCCCCTTTAGAACGGGGTGCATGGACTTGGAGGGTGCCGCTTGGGTGTTGTGGCATTGGGTACTAATCATGGTCGGACCCTTCTGATTGCGCGTCGCTCGATCATTTGTGTGTTGAAGAAACCGGCTCTCGCTGTTCCGGTGGGATCAAGAATTGTTTTAATTGCTCTTCAATGAATCACGGAGATTTCGTATCGTGACGATCAAGCCCAAGATGACAGCAAACCCGAGCAGATCGCCAATAAAATAGCCCAGTAGAAAGTTTAGATTCGCAACGGGGTTGTCACTAAGCATTAAAATCGCAAGGGTCACTAACCCGTTAAAAATGGCCGCAAGGATACCCGCAAGCAAGGGGGGGCCCACAGTGTTGGGCATTGCGTCCGGCGGATTGGGTCGGTAGTAACTCTTTAAGTCACAGACGCGAAGCAATTCGAAAGCAATCAAAGGGCTAAGTGCCCCCACGAGAGCAAGTGGTATATGAGTCTCATAGGGCGGCATTTTTTCAAAGAATTGGTAGAGGAGTAAATGTGAGATGAAGAGCGGAAGCACGGCTTTATACCCAAGGAAATAAACCGAGATGACGCGGATACCGTGGGGTAAAAAAATCAAGAAAGAAGCGATCTGCATTGACTCAATAAACGGCGCTATAAACCCGCTGATGGTTTCATAGCTGAGCAGATAACTCATTAAGAACCAAAAAATGATCAACACACCCGATAGGAGCTCACCCAGCAGTTTGTTGTGATTAAAGGGCACTCTAGAATTCGCCCAGAATGACGCCTGTTTGGGCGTGAAGCGAAGTAGGTAGGCTCATAGCGCTCTGAGCTCTAGAGGTTAATGTAGGAGGTGTTTGTGACCCAGAGAATTCCCGTTTTGAGCCGGTGGCAGCAAAAAGGGACAGGGCAACGTGGTCAAGGTGCGCACGGCGGTGCGCCGCCGCGACGATAGCGCACTGCAATGATAACTCGCGCCTTTGCCTTACAAGCAGAGCCGATATAAGCCGGTTTTTCGACCCTCGGCCGGTTTGAGATACTGCTTATCGAGCAGGGCCTTCAGGGCTCGATGGTAAGTGGGCGCAGATAAGTCAGCGCAATACAGGCTATTGCGTACCGCTTTGCTGCTCACCAAGCTGTCATCACCGGTCCCAATCTCAGACATTGCGCTCAGGATTCTTCTCTCCTGCTCTGTGAGATCGTCTAGACCAAAATCCTTTTCCATTCCTAGAATGACAGCCTTTAACTGGGCAAGTTTCTTTAAATTTTCGCGTTTCATCGAACTTTCCATAATTTGCTATAGCCTCCTGAATAAACGGGAACGCCGTGTTAGAGCAAGCCAGTTAAAGCAGAAAACTCTCTAATTGTCTTACGCCCCTCTCCTATTGAAGAAGCTAACATACGCGGAAGATTAAATTCAATCACTCAAGTCATAAAAACGCAAAAAAGCATTAATTTGATTTTTTTAGTTCGAAATTATCTATCAATGAGACATTTGGTCGGGAGGATCAAGGGTTCTGAGTCAAACCGGTTTCCGCTTTCCTGCTTTTATTCAGTGAGTTCGGTCGCAGAATCCTGAAGGTTCCTCTGGTCTTCGCAAAAAACCATCGGCGCTTCTTAACGTTGTAGTGAAGGCCGACCAAGTCTTCGGCCAGGCCCGGCTTAAACTTTGACCAGCGTTTTGCCAAAGTTCTTGCCCGCGAACAAGTCCGCAAAGGCGTGGCCGCACTGGGCAACGCCCTCGTATTCGTGGGTTAGCGATTTAATCTGCCCTTGCTTAAGCCAGGCCGTTAACTGACCTCTTGCTTCCGGATAGCGTTCAAGTTGGAGGTGGGTCATAAAGCCTTGCAATCGGACGGAGTTAGTCACGATTTGAAAAAGATTGGAGGGCCCTTGGGGCTGTTTATTATTGTAATCAGCCACAGCGCCACAAAACGGGATCCGAGCGCCGACGTTGACGTGATTTAAAACGGTTTCCAGGATAGGCCCCCCAACGTTATCAAAATACACATCGATTCCGTCTGGGCAGGCAGCTGAAAACTGTCGATCGAGGTCTGGTTCTTGATAGTTGATAAAGGCGTCGTATCCGAGCTCGGATTTAAGTTTTTCTCCCTTCACATTGCTGCTGGTCAAGCCGACGACTCGGCCAGCGCCCATTAATTTGGCGATTTGACCGGCAACATAGCCAACGGCTCCGCCTGCGGCGGAAATCACAACGGTTTCGCCCGCCCTGGGTTGGCCAATATCGGTCAAACCAAAGTAGGCGGACATCCCGGTATCACCCAAAATACCGAGGTGGAAGTGCTTTGGCGTATCGGTATCTTGATGATCGAGCACGACAAGAAAGTCGTCGCCAGCAAGCGAGTACTGCTCCCAAGCCAGACGGCCCATGACAAGATCGCCCTCTTTGAGCGTTGCGTGGCGACTTTCTGCAACCACGCCAACCGTCAGTCCCATGACAGGTTGACCAAGCGCCATAGCCGGCAGCACTGCGTCACCGGCATCTTCATCCATCCAGTTTCTAAAGCCCGCATCCATCGAAATGTACTCGTTCTTAATGAGGGCTTCGCCGTCTTGGGGGCCGGCCATAACGGTAGTAACGGCTTCAAAATCGGCCGCCACCGGCGCACCATTTGGGCGGCGCTTAAGCAAAACTTGCGTGTTGTTCATTGTTGCGATCTTCCTTGGAACCCACTATGTTGTGGGCAACCTAGCATGCAAATTAGCTTCTCGCCATCTGAAATTATAGCGCCTCGTTTTCGCTGAATGACAAATGTTCTGTGTAAAGGGTTAACAACGGACGCTTTTTTAGGCGAGTGCGAATTGGGAATATAAGGATGACACGTCAATGAGGCTAACCCGCAAGTCATTATTTTTTTACGGGCTCACCGATCTACCGATCGCTATGTCATTGTTCCCTGTCGCGGTTTTTATACCGCGCTTTTACGCCAGCGATATGGGCGTGCCGTTGGTCGTGATTGGCACTATTTTATTTTTAGTGCGATGGACCGATGTCATAACCGATCCCTTGGTCGGTTACTTGAGCGATCACACACGCAGTCGTTTTGGTCGGCGTAAAGTTTGGATTGCTTTGGCCACGCCCCTAATGATGCTGTCAGTATTTCAGCTGTTCTTGCCCGACCTGGGCCAAGTTTACATGCGTCCGATCTACGAGCTCCTCTTTAATGAGGCCCAAATAAATTGGGTTCACCTGGCTTTGTGGAGTTTCATGCTGTCTGTGGCCATTACCATGATGCTCATTCCTTACTATGCTTGGGGCTCGGAGCTCTCCACGGATTATCATGAGCGCAGTAAAGTCACGGGCAGTCGCGCGGTTTTTAACTCCTTGGGCTCGCTCTCCGCGCAATTGATACCCGCTATGGCGCTGCTTATTTTCGGCATTGGCGGGTCGAGCGTCGTACTTGAATTGGTGGGATTAACCATGCTGGTGCTCATGCCCGTTTGCGTAACCCTCACACTAACCAATGTCGCCGAGGCGCCTTATCAGCCCAGGCAACAAGTCAGTGTTCTGGCGGGTCTGAAATTAATGGCGGCAAACGGGCCGTTTAAGCGGCTGGTGTTAGCCTTCATGATTGGCTCGCTCGGCCTCAATGTTACAACGCCCCTGTACCTGTTTTTCATTGCCGATGTTTTGCAGGCGGAAGACAAGGCGATTTATATGCTCAGCTTTTTTTATGCGGCGAGCATTATCGCCGTGCCATTTTGGGTCGCTTTTTCAAAGCGAGTGGGTAAGCATAGAGCCTACTTAGTATCCTTTTTCATGCTGGCGTTTGCGCACCCCTGTTATTTACTGTTGGGGCCGGGTGATTTCTGGTGGATGCTGCCCATGACCCTTACAACGGGTTTTGCTGCAGGCGGTTTCTCGCAAACCCTACCGAATTCCATGAAGGCTGATGTTATTGATTTGGATACGTTGGAAACTGGCGAAAATCGTGCGGCTTTGTTTTTCTCAGCTTGGTCTTTTGCCCAAAAAGCGACGGCGTCTTTTGGCGGTGCCATTGCGTTATTTGGTCTGAGCTTTTTTGGTTTTGAAGCCGGCGTCAGTAATGGCGAAGACGAATTGTTTGGTTTACGGTTCTTGTTTTCGACCTTCCCGTCTTTGTTCTTTTTGACAGGGGCGGCAATCGTTTGGAACTACCCCATTACCGAAGCCCGACATGCTGAAATCCGCGCTGAATTAGAGGCGAAGAATATTTAACGTCGATTCCGCATCTTCGCCTTTTCTTCAGCTACGCTTTCAAAAACTCGTCTAGGGTTTGATGGATGCGCCGGATCCTTGCCTCTTGATAATTGCCAAGGGTTAAGCCTTTCCCGGCAGACTTTAGGCCTTGCTGCTGCAGCGCGAGATTCCCCGTATCTTCATCGTAAACCCGCCCAAGCCAGCCGAGTTCCGGCACATCGGTATAGGATTGGTTGACATCCAAGAACACCGGTTCCGGCGGAAAGGGTTTCGCTTGGCCTGCGGGCCAAGGCTCGAGAATGAGCAAGTCGAACAAGCAAGTATCGACCTGGTCACCATCCGGTCTGAAGCGATACACCATGGGAATATTAATCCCCGGGAAAAAAAACATGTTCGGGAACAGATGATATTCAATGGAGTCCAGGATCTGACTGTCGCTCAGGTCTGCTTGGGACTCACCCAGCGCGCTTGCCAGCCGGGATCGGCCATCTTCAGCAGCGACGGCGCGCGCTGTTTCGCCGGCCTCTAATTCGCGGGTAATGCCGACCGTCCGCGCCAAAATCTCCGCTTCGGTGAGCACGGGGTCTCGCCACTCCGTGCCAGGATAATCATTTAAGCTTTCTGGACTATAGGTGCCCGTGTTGTGAATAAATCGAGTAACAAATCGTCCAAAAATATCGTACTGGGTATTGGCGCCGTTTGGTGAATGATGGGTCTCAACATTGTGATAAGCCTCTAAAAAAGCCTCTTGTGCCGCCTTCCAATTCGCCGGCAGGCGTTTTTGAACATGTACTTTGATGCGGCGGGTGTCCAGCGGGAAATGCTCAAAATGTTCCGTCATCACTTCCAGTTGGTCCGACAAGGGTGCCGCCGCTGTGTCTAAGTTGATAAAGATAAAACCTCCCCAAACGGCGCAGGCGACGGGTCTTAAATCATGGGTCTGTGGTTGCACATGTGGGAAATCCCACTTTGCCGGAATTTGTTCAAGTGTGCCGTCGCAATGCCAAGACCAGCCGTGAAACGGACACGTAATCCCACTGCCAAAACCCGTGCCTTCGCTCCCAATCAGTCGAGTACCACGATGGGTGCAACTGTTTCTAAAAGCGTGCAGCGCGCCGGCCTCATCGCGGGAAATGATGACCGAGTAAGGACCGATGTCATAAACATAGCGATCACCTGCCTCCGGAATGTGCTCCTCCCGACAGGCCCATTGCCAGGTCTTGGCCCACATTTTAGTCATTTCTTTGGCGGCAAAGCCTGGGTCGGTATAGCGCTGGGCATCGAGGTCGGCATCACCGAGAAAGTCATAAGCCGAGGCGAGCAGAGGGGGCGGGGCGGGCACGGCGTCGGTCGATAAAACGTCATAAATCGATCTGCCGGCGGCGCGAGCCCACCCTTTTTCTGTCTCTGACATGTTTACGACTCCAATTTTATTCAAAAAACGGTGAGCGTTGAGCATGCCACAGATTATTGCGACGTGTTAAGTTGTTGGACTCGCGTCTACTTGGTGTTGCAGGAACCCCTGGATGGTCTGAGTTCAAATGAAAGTTTTTACATTCGCTCAGAAAATGTGGATAAGTTGTGTCTTGAGAGGGCCAATCAGTCTTGCCTGGTGCATTGCAGTTGAAGGGGCGAGACAAAACGCGAGAAGTCATTGCGTCCGATCATAAGCGGATTTTTCCATGGTAACCTCAAGGTGTTGCATTGCGTTCAATGCATCAAGGACAACAGGCGGAAGAATGATCGATGATCAAAGCATTAGCGGTCGATAAGAGACATTAAGGATGTCGGAATAAAAGGAGATCATCATGATCAGTTTACCCGGACAGGTGCCGTCAGCCGCGAACATGGGGGCTCGTTTGGCAATTGTTGAATTACTGAATTGCCACAGCCGAGCGCTGGATCGTTTAGATGCGAGTTTGATGAAGGCCGTCTACTGGCCATCAGCGACGGTTGATTATGGCGGGTTTAAAGGTGAGGCCCATGTCTTTGCGGATCTTGTTATGGGCGCTCTGGCGGGCCAGTACCAACTCACCCAGCATCGCGTCACCAATACCGTGTTCGAGTTTTTGAGTGATCAGCAGGCGGCAACCGAGAGTTTGGTGTTTGCAAAACATCTGCTGCTTGATGGGTCCTCCGAGATGGTGTTCTCAGGCCGCTATTTAGATCGCTTCGAATGTGAGGGCTCAAATTGGAAGTTCAAGTTCCGACGTGTCGTAATGGATTGGAGTCGTCGCCGTGACGTGGTTGATGAGCGCGCTGAGGGTTCTTTCGCGGCGTTAACCAAGGGACTGAACAATCAACAGGATGCGTCATGGCATCATTTGGCATCTGCGTCGGTGGCGATGGACGAGTAATCAGCCTTTAAAAGTTGTGCAAGACCAAACGTCCGCGATCTAAGACTGCGTGTTTAGGCGTTGCAGCGTTGAGGATAGGCTTCCCGGTAACGCGTAGTCTTGTCTGGAAGACCGTCGATCAGTAGATCGGCGGGTTAAAAAGTTCTTAGGCCAACGGCCAGGCGCCGAGGCTTGAAAACCCAACCAACTGGGGCATTAACCTGGGGAGTTACCCAGAAGCAAAGGAGACGCTATGAGCGACCTACAAAATCTCGCGGATCAACAAGAAATTTATGCACTATCGTGTCGCTACATGCGGGGGTTAGATCGATTAGATCGAACCTTGTTGCACTCGGTCTTTAGTGCGGATGCCTATTGTGAGTATGGCTTTATCAATGGCACACCAGAAGTGTTTATCGACTACGCAATCACGGCGCTTGAAGGGCATATCGCCAACCATCACATGATCGGCAATCATCTCATCGAGTTTGAAGGCGAAGAAGCTTTTGGTGAGATCTATTTTAATGCGTACCACAAGGTGCCGGACGCGTCCGGTCCATTGGACATTGTCATCGCGGGTCGGTACCTGGATCGATACGTCAAGATCAATGGCGAGTGGAAAATGGCGTACCGAAGTGAACGGGTGGATTGGAGTCGAACGCAACCCACGCAGGATCCCTATTTTGCCGGCGCACCTTTATCGCTTTTAGGTGAGCGGTCAACGGATGCGGTTTATCGAAGGGATAACCGGTGCTGGCCGACGGCGCCTTGAAGTCGCAAGGGCGCAGCGCTTAAAACGCACCAATAAAAGCTGCGTTGAATGGGCGACGCGCTGATCAACTGACCAAAGCGTGAATGCAAGAGGAGAAGACTATGACAGAAGAATCAACGTTAGAGCGCGGTGGCTGCTTGTGTGGCGAGGTCCGTTATACGTTCCCGAGAACGGATGTGCTGTCGGCGCATCATTGCCATTGCAAAGATTGTCAAAAAAGCACCGGTAGCGGCAAGGCAACGATCCTTTTTATTCCAGTGGAGTCGCTCAATCTAATTGGGGAATTAAAAACCTTCACGGTTGTGGGCAGCGAGGGCAGCCACGTCACGCGCGGGTTTTGTGGGAACTGCGGCTCGCCGCTGATCAGCTATGTCGCAGAAATGCCCGCTATTAAGTTCATCAAGGTGGGTAGCCTTGATGACTCAAGTTGGGTTGAAATTACGTCCAGCTATTGGCAGAAAACAGCAATGGGCTGGTCGCCCGTGGACGACACGCATCCAGCGTTTGCTGGCAATCCGGAAGCTTAGGCCGCTTGCTTGCTAAGAAGGGCGTCGAGAAAATCGCCACTTTTGAGTTCGAGCGTCGATAGCGCCATCAGTTCGTCAGTATGCTCTGGGAAAGCGGGCACCATTGCCGGCCAAGCAAGCGAACCCTGTCGCTCAGCATTGGCCTGAATCGCCATTTGATCCCAAACGTTGTAGGGCTCGAAAACTGCGTAATAGGTCGCAACGGCAAGCGGGATCACCTCGCAAACCAAGGCTTCAAACTCGGCAGGCACTGGCAAGATGGCCTCAATGCGGTCGGCAATTTCGTCCTCACGTGCTGCGCAGGACAAAAGGCCTTCGGCGTGCTCCGGTAAAGCCTCAGCCCAACCTCGGTATCGCTCGGCGGCGGAGCGCTCAAGTCGCGCTAACGCCCCGGGTCGGGCCGCGTCTGGAATTCTGGAAAGGTGTGGGGCGAGCAACTCGCCAAACTTTGGGATGTTTAAGGTTGTCATGAATTAGTGCTCCGTTAGTGGTAGGCATAGTAAAGGGTTACGCAATTGGGCTCAACCCAGACGCCATCCAAGCTGCTCAAGGTTCGGCGTCCGATAAATTGTAAGACCAGAACAGGCGAGGCAATAAAATGTGCTTGGCGGTCTAAGACTAAAAGATTGCGGCCTGGACATACGTACCAGCTTCTTCTTATCAGGACACTTAAAGTTGGTATCTGTCCCGGTTGGACAATGCGCCGGTTTTTTCGCTTTTCTGTCGCCTAACTTACAGGTAGATTCTTGATTTTTCTGCTCTACTTCCATCTCAATCATATGTCGCTGCGCAAGCAGCGTAAGCGAGAGAGCGCTTCAAAAAGCGCGCTTCCAGGGATTGCGTTTTAAGCAAATAAGAGGGGGGTTGAGGTCGAAAATAAAGCTGGGCACAAGCTTGCAATGCTCGGTCATTTTTGTTTACTGTTGCAAAGTGGGTTAAAAAAAACAAATAGGGGTTAGGCGATGAGCTACAAAATCGGGTTGAGCGTGGCAGCTGCGTTGGGTGCTGCGAGCATTTTAGGGGCTTTTTCTAGTGGCACTTGGGCTGCGGAGAGAAATGCGTTTATTGAAGAGGTCGTAGTAACGGCGCGAAAGCAAGAGGAATCGGTTCAGGACGTGCCGATTGCGATTACGGCACTGACCCAAGAATTGGAGAATAGCTCGATTCGAAACCTCTCGGATCTCGATGGGTATGCGCCGAATCTAATTTTCGGTACCAATGGTGGTCGTGGTGGCGGCGGTGCGGATATTAACATTCGCGGCATCAGCCCAACTCGGAGTGACGATAATTCGTTTGATGCCCCCATTGCGGTCGTGATTGACGGTATCTATTTGGGTACTGCAGCAGGGCAAGTCCTAGAAAACTTTGATCTAGAACGAGTGGAAGTGCTGCGGGGACCACAGGGTACGCTCTTTGGTAAAAATACGGTGGGTGGCGTTGTTAACGTGATTCGGAGCAGGCCGACGGGTGAGCTTGGCGGTAAGTTTAAGGTAACCGCAGGTAAAGATGGCCAGCAGGAAGTACGTGGGGTGTTGAATACCGCCATTAGCGATGACATCGCGATGAAATTGTTTGCGACGAAAATAGATTACGACGGGTTCATGGATAACGTAACGACGGGTAACGGTGTCGCAGAAAAAGATTATTCAGCCGGAGGCGCGACATTCTTGTATACGCCAACCGATAATTTTGAAGCGACCTTGACCGTTGAGACGTTTTCGGATGAAGGTACGCTCGATGCTTTTCATACTAATTACAACGTCCCAGCGGGTTTGTTACCGGCTCCCCCAGCCGGATCCCCCGAAAATGATTTCAGCGGCGGGTTTTTAAACTGTAACGCTTTTGGGGCTTGTCGAAACACGCTGGATCGGCCCGAGTTTTCCGACAACGATAAAGACAACAACTATAGCCTCGACACGGATGCGGTGACGCTCAATATGAGCTTGGACATAGACGAAAATCTGACGGTTGTTTCTTCAACAGGTTATCGCCAAGTAGATGAATACCGCCTTTACGACTACGACGCATCGTCTTTCCCTTTCATAACCATCGAGCGCTTTAATGAGTATGACCAAACCAGCCAAGAGCTTAGGATCGACGGTAATTTTGATCGATTGAGCTTCACCGCGGGTCTGTACTACTTTCAAAATGAGTTTGTGCAAGATTGGTACACAGGTGATGCGTTTTGGGGTGTGTTATTTGGCGCAAATCTGGCCAATCCAGACTTGGGTGGGCCTGGTGTGAGTGGTTTAGACGTTTGTAAGGCCGGCGGTTTCGCGCCGGTTGCCTGTGATCAAGGTATGACGGCTGAGGGAATAGCCACGCAGAATATTCATCAGATCTTGTATGAGACGCAAGAGACAATATCTACCGCGGTATTCGCGCAAATGGATTACGATCTGACCGATGCCTTAACCCTGACGGCTGGTATACGCTGGACCAAGGAAGAAAAAGATTTCATCGCTGGCCAGTCGTATCTGACGACAGCTGATCGTGAAACACTTCGGCAGTTCCCTGAATATGCTGATCTCGAGCAAGAGTGGACGGAGGTCTCGCCCAAGATCGGTTTAACGTACACGATCAATGATACGTCGATGGTTTTCGCAACCTACTCGGAAGGGTTTCATTCGGGCGGTTTCTTCGGCGTCAACCAGAACATTCGGGATTTTGAGCGGGATCAGTACGACCCTGAAACGGCTGGTAATTTAGAAATAGGCTATAAGAGTCAGCATTTAGATAATCGCTTACGCTTTAATGCGACTTATTTCAGAAATGATTTCGAAGACAAGCAAGAGTCATTTGTTGCGCTAGACCCCGACACCAAAACGGTTGCCTCGGTGTTCGACAATGCCGGTAGTGTGCTGTACTCCGGCGTAGAAATTGAAATTCAGTACGTCTTCAACAACGTTGCCCGGGTCTTCTTGAACTACGGCACATTGGATGCTGAATACGAAGTCTTCGATACGGACATTAATCCTAATGACGGTGTTACCGTCGTTGAGGATGCCACCTTTTTAACGCCAAGAAATTCGCCTGAATACACTTTGGGTGTGGGTGGTACTCTGTCCTTCCCAGTCGGTGACGGCTCAGTTGATGTCTTTGCTAAAGTCACTAAGATTGCAGCTTTTGATGCGTCACTTCTTAATCTAACGCAATCTAAAGTAGGCGCTCGAGAAGATGTTTCTTTGTCGATTGGTTACTATGCAGAGAATTGGGCTGTTGAGGCCTATGGTAAGAATCTTACCGATCAACGATTTGAGGTTTTTCAGCCAATTGCGACCTTGTTTGCAGCAGGGATCGTAAATAGGCCTAGGACCGTTGGACTTGAATTAAGCTATCAGTTCTAGGAGTTCTCTAGGGCGATTTAAAAAACCCGGCTAGTGCCGGGTTTTTTTTGCATGAATCAGATGGAAGGCAGGGCGTTGCAAAGCAATCATCGCGAACCAAAATCCAGAACCACTTGACCGGACGTCAACACAGAAGGAAACCTATTTTGCGGTTCGAGGTCACGTAAGGTAGTCAGTCTATCTATCGGGTGAACCGATGCTGGTGGACGGATCAAAACCAATGACTATCGTCGTCGGTGATTAGTGATCGAGAGCGGGCTTCAGGTAGACTGGCTTTTTTCAGGATTCAGCACAATGCCGTCGATGCGCCTACGTCGCCAGATTCTACCTCTATTTCTAATGGTGTTATCGCCAGTGATTTTAGTGACTAAAGCAGTGGCGGATACCTTGCCCGTCTCGGAGTGCGCGAGCGAGCACTCACAGCGCGTCGAGCGGGCCTTGGCGGTTAAGCCGCCACCGATTGTGCGCGCCATTGTCATAAAGGGCGAGCCCGTATTTGATCCAAGCCGTGAAACCCTTGGTGACGAAATCCTTGCAGGCTTAAACCGTCTGCATTGGCAAACTCGTGAATCGGTGATCAGGCCGCAATTGTTGTTTGAGGTGGGGTCAACCCTGTCGCCTGCAGCGTTGGCCGAGTCCGCGCGCTTATTGCGGTCGCGACCTTACCTGATGGAAGCCAGCATCAAAGTTCGGAATCCCTGTGAATCTGAAGTTGATGTCGAAGTCACCACCCACGATGCTTGGTCCTTAACACCCCGGTTGGCGCTGAATCGTTCAGGCGGAAACAGTAAGACGGGCTTTGGGGTGCGCGAAAAAAATCTGCTTGGTCTTGGGGTCCAAGTAGAATTTAAAACGGTTAAAAACCTAGATCGTCAGGGCCAGCAGTTCGAGCTATCAACCAAGCATCTGCTGAATACCCGGGTTCAATCTTCGGTCTACATTGAGAACAATGATGATGGTGATGTGCGCGCGTTTGCCATTGGGCAGCCTTTTTATGCCCTAGATACGCGTAAAAGCTGGGGTTTGGAAGTCAGCGATATCAGTGAGCAAATCGGGGTTTACCAGTTTGGTGAACGGGTCCGTGATACGCAGCGGATGCAAGCGGCCGGTGCGCTGTTTTATGGTATTTCGAGCGGCCTGAAGGCAGGTCGTAGCCACCGCGTGACGTTTGGTCTGCTGTATGAGGATCAAGACGTCTTCTTGGCAGGAGCCACGAATTTAGAGGCAGACGAGATCAGGACCCGAAAGCTGGTCGCGCCCTTTGTTCAATGGTCCAGTGTCAGCGATCAGTTTTTAAACGCACGCAACTTTGATTTGATTGGTTTTACCGAGGACATCGAGACGGGTCTCGTGCATAACCTGCGATTTGCCATCAGCCCGGCGGCCTTGGGCGGGGATCAAGACCGCTTTCAGGTGTCGGCATCCGCGGGAATGGCGGTCTTAGCCTCTCAAAAAGGGTTACTGCGCTGGGATGTATCCCTAAGCGGTTTACGGGATTTGGAAGGCAATGAAACCCAAGATATTGTTTTCTCTGCCGGTATCCGAGGCTTATTCAAACCCAGCGTTGGTGCGGGCTACCATGCATCACTCAATTTTGATGTCGCGCGCAATGTCATGACGGGTCAGCAGTTGTTTCTCGGTGGAGAAACCGGCGCGCGGGGTTATATCGATCGCGTGCAAGCTGGGGACCGGCGCCTGCGCCTGCGTCTCGAGCGCCGTCAGTACCTCGATCGAAACCTCTTCGGCTTGATGAATTTGGGTTGGCTTGTCTTTGCCGATGTGGGCCGCGCCTGGACGCCTGATGACGTTGCTGGGCGCCGCGGACAAAGCCTGATGGATGTGGGGCTGGGATTACGGCTCGCGCCGACAAAGGCTGAGCGCGGCAAAATGATCCATCTGGATTTCGCCGTGCCCGTGAAAAATAGGGATGACCCATTGGTAAGTGATTATGAATTCGTGGTGTCCATCCAAAATGGGTTTTGATATCGTTTGGCCAGCCTTCCCTGGATCAAGAGCGCAACAGTAATGAATGAGTTTTTCAGGACCTTCGATGAGCATCCTTTTCATCAATATTTAGGCTTAAAGCTCGTCGAGGCAATGCCTGATTTCGTTCGCCTGCGATTGGAGAAGACCGCAACGACCCCCGCGGGTATTGGCGGCAGTGTGAACGGCGGCGTGCTGGCGACCATGATTGATATGGCGGGCGTCGCAGCCGTGTTTACTGAGATCCGAGAGGGCAGTCAGCCAGCGGGTACGGCTGACTTGAACGTCACCTACTTAAGGCAGGCGCAAGGCCAATGGTTGGATGCTGAGGCGAGAGTGATCAAACGCGGGCGCCAACTCTGCACCATCGAAGTTCGGGTGATCAATGACGAGCAGGTCTTGTGCGCGATTGGCCGAGTGCTGTATGCGCTCAAGGCCGCGGTTTAATGCTAGTGACGGTGCGGGCCGGTCGCTGAATCGCAGCGCTTAGGTCAAGTAAGACCCAGCGCCCCATCCAGGGCCTGAAAGAACGCACTGGTTGTGGCGGTTCCGCCTTGATCCACGGGTAAGCACTGACCTGCGGCGTACAGCCTTGAAATGCCGGCCTCGATTGTATTGGCCGCATCATCAAGTCCAAGATAAGACAACATCATGCTTGCAGACAGTAAAGTTGCGGTGGGATTAATGATGTTTTGCCCCTGGATATCTGGCGCCGTCCCGTGCGCCGATTCAAAATAGGCGTAGTCTGCGCCATAGCAGCCAGAAGGGGCGAGGCCCAATCCGCCGATTAATCCGGCGGCACCATCGGACATAATGTCGCCATACAGGTTGGGCATGACGACGACATCGAGCGCACAAGGATTGGTAATCATGCGGCAAAGAAAATCGTCAACGATGAACGTTTCAAAGGCGATGTCAGGGTAGTCCTTTGCCACCTCAAAACCAATCTCTCGAAAGTAGCCGTCGGCCTTGGCGAGCATGTTGTATTTCGAGGTGAGCGTTACTTTGCGTTGACCCCCGCGCTTGCGGGCTAACTCAAAAGCGAAACGGATCACCCGCTCGGATCCAACCTCGGTAATCACCTTGATGGCGTAGCGTCCTGCCCCCATATCTTTTAAGGCAGTCTTGGCGTGCTTCGAGTAGAGGTTCAGGCCCGCTAAGTCGGTGAGATCGCCCTCCAATCCCAGGTAGAGGTCTTCAAGATTTTCTCGAACCACGACAAAATCAATATTTTCTGGGTTTGCCATGGGGGATCGATAACCCGGGCGAAATTGGCAAGGGCGAAGATTGGCATAAGTTTGCTTGCCCCAGCGAAGATAAAACAAGGCCTCGGTGCTTTGGCCGCTGGTTGAGCCAAAGAAAGTGGCGTCGGCTTCGTCCACTTGTGCCTTTGAGGTTTCCGGAAAGCGTGATCCGTGCGCCGCAAGGGCCTCATTACCGACCATCGGATACACAAAGTCGATGGGCAGGTGCAGTTTTTCGAGTAGTTCGACCGTGGGGTGCATGACTTCGGGGGATGCGTCATCTCCCGGGAATACGGCAACCGTTTTTCTGGACATGATAGGCTCATCCGATGTTTAAACTGGGCATAGGGCCTATAACAACACGCGCCGCGCCAAAATGAAATGCTGGGGGTTTACATCCTTTACTGCCCGGTCAAAGATGAGAGACTTCTTTGGTTGAGGTCACCGTGATGCAAGTGAACAGCGATTTGGGCCCGATTGGCGCAGAAGTCAGCGGCATTGATTTAGCGCAGCCACTGTCTGATGCCTCGATCGAGAATATCCGGCGGGCGTGGCTTGACCACGGTGTGCTGGTTTTTCGGAATCAAACGCTCGGTCCCAAGGCTCAGTCGGCTTTTTCCGGCCGATTCGGTGAAATGGACATCTACCCGTTTATGAAACCCCTTGATGATGATCCGCATGTGATTCCAATCATCAAAGAGGCCGATGCGGTGCTGAATTTTGGCGGCGATTGGCATACCGACACCTCGTATAAAGAGCGGCCGCCCCAAGCCACGATTTTATATGCGCTCGAAGTACCGCCAGTGGGTGGCGATACGTTGTTTGCTGATGCCACCCGAGCTTTTGAGGATCTAAGCCCTGCCTTTCGAGCAACGCTTGAAGGCTTGACGGGTGTGTATACGCCCAAAATGGTGCATGGCCAAGGCGGAGACTACCGAAAGGTTTCAGCAACAGCGCAGTTGGGTTCGGCCTACGGCGGTAATCACGAGTTTGCTGAGTCAGAGGTACTGCACCCGATCATTCGCACCCATCCAGAAACAGGCCGAAAAAGTATCTATTGCAGTCGACCCCATACGCATCGCATTCAAGGTTGGACCCGAGCCGAGAGCAAAGAACTCATCGCCTTTCTGACCCGTCATCTGACCCAGGATCAGTATGTAACCCGGTTAACCTGGACCAAAGGGACCCTGGCGATGTGGGACAATCGCTGCTTATTCCACAATGCACTCAATGACTACCAGGGGCATCGTCGGCACATGCACCGGGTGATCATTCAAGGTGATCGACCGGCTTAAGGTGACGCTGAAATCGGACGAAGCGAAGGCTGTCAAATACAGCGATTGAGTACGGTCCTGGACGCTGGCAGGTTCTTGTTAACCCGGGCGGGAATTGGACTCAAGGCCCAAATCAATCAATCAATTCAAGAGCTTGTTCAATGCAATGAGTCAAGGATGAAGGCAATGTCATCCTGGCAGGTTGTTGGATTCACGATGCAAAGCCTCAAAACGGTTTCGCCTTGGTATTTCGTTGGCATGACAAAACCCTCCCCACGCTCAAGCAGTTGTTGACTCCACTGGGTGTAGGCGCTGGCATCCCAGCCGCAGCGCTTAAAAATGACGACTGAGAGGTGTGGCGGCAGTATCAGATCAAGATGCTCGCTGGCCTCAATGAGGTCAGCAGCTTGCTGGGTTAACAGCAAGGTTTGCTCAACTGCTGCCGCGTAAGCATCGGTGCCGTGGGTGGCTAGGCTGAACCAAAAAGGTAAGCCGCGAGCGCGCCGTGAGAGATGGTGGGCGTAGTCTGATGGATTCCAGATGCCATCATAGAGCACTTCTAAATAGTCGCCGTGCTGTCGGTGCGCCTGGCGGGCGTGTTCTGGCGAGCGGTACAACAAGGCGCAGCAATCGAAGGGAGCAAACAACCACTTGTGCGGATCAACAATGAAGCTATCGGCGCGTTCTATTCCCGTGAATTGGTCGCGGATACTGGGGGCCGCGAGTCCTGCCGCGCCGTAAGCACCATCAATATGAAGCCAAATCGCCTCTGCGCCGCAAACGTCCGCGATGCCCGCAAGGTCATCAATAAAGCCCAAGTTCGTTGTACCGCTGGTCGCGACCACAGCAAAAACTCGAGCGCGGTCTTCCGAGGTCAGCTCATCAATTGCATTGCGTAATTCAGACCCAAGCATTCTGCCGTCACAGGGCACCGTCTTGAGATCTGCATCCATCACAAATGCGGCTTGTGCAACCGACGAATGTGCCCCTTCAGAGGTCACAATCAGGCCTCTTGTTGTGTTGGTTGGATCTTTTCGCCATTGGCTGCGCGCTGTAATTAAGGCGCTGAGATTGCCTGCGGTGCCGCCACTTACAAAAACCCCGCCTGCGCCCGCTGGAAAGCCCGCAAGGTCCGATAGCCAGCGCAAGGCATCGTTTTCGGCCAATACCGCGCCCGCTGCCTCTAGCCAAGACGTGCCGCAAATGCTGGAGGCGCCAACAACCAGATCAAACAGGGTTGCCGCTTCAGTCGGCGCGGCGGGCACAAAGGAAAAAAACCGGGGGTGGTCAACCGAGATACAGGCGGGCGCCAGCACATCGGTAAAAATTCGAAGCGCTTCGAGACCGCCTAGGCCTTCTTTGCCGATAGTATGACCGACCATGGCGCGTAGGGTTTCCTCGGGCTTGGGGCCATCGAGGGTTGGCGGGTTCATTCTGATCCGTTCAACGGCGTAACGCAGAATGGCTTGGGTCAGGACCTCGGTGCTGGAGTCTTGCTGATGCATCACGCGCGCCTTTTCTAGGGTGTCTCGCCGAGTATAAATTGAAACAGCTAGGCTCGCCTATCTTTGCCGCCGCCAAAGCGTGCTATAAAAGGGATCAGGGCATTTTTGAAATTGAGGAGGCGCAGAAGATGGAACTACAAGATAAGGTCGTTGTCATCACCGGTGGTAGCGGGGGGATTGGTCAAGCCATGGCGCGCGCCTTCAAGGCCCATGGCGCGGCGGGAATCGTGCTGGCAGACCTTGATTCAGCGGCGGTTGAACGTGCTGCAACCGCGATTGAGTGTGATGGCCGGGCCTGCAATGTTACCGATGAGGCCGACATCATAGCGCTTGTCGACTGGGTGATTGACCGGTACGGCCGCATTGATTTGTTTTGCTCGAATGCCGGGGCCGGTGGTGCAGGCGTCTTAACCGACGCGGAGAATGCCGTTTGGCAGAATCAGTGGGAACTGCATGTGATGAGCCATGTTTACGCGGCCAGAGCGGTCCTGCCGAGCATGTTGGCGCAGGGCTCAGGCTATTTACTTAATACCGCGTCGGCGGCAGGGCTGTTAGCGGCGCTCGGCTCTGGTCCGTATTCTGTTACCAAAGCCGCGGCGGTTAAGTTGGCTGAGTTTTTAGCAATTACCCATGGCGATGACGGTATTGGTGTGTCGGTACTGTGTCCGCAAGGGGTCAATACGGCGATGGCGCCGAAGCAGTTGGGAGATGGACAAACTGATGGCATCATTGAGCCGGAGGTTTTGGCGCAGTGCGTGATTGACGCCTTGGCCGACGAGCGGTTCCATGTCCTGCCCCATGCCGAGGTTGAGGACTATGTTCGGCGCAAGGGCGATGATATTGACCGCTGGCTGAATGGTATGCGCCGCCTTCGACGGCAATCTTCATGATCATCCTGCAAAGCGGTGTTGGCAGACTATGACGTCGGCAAATCCTTGAGGGGCTTTTTGTTGCGTAAAAGGGTGATGGGGATCATGAACAAAGGCATGAGCTTGTCATAGTGCATGGGTGAGATGCGTTGGGCGAGGTCCATGAGTTTTGCATCCAACCCGATAAAAATTCTGCTGCGCCGCCGGGTTACGCCATCTAAAATGATTTGGGCGGCCCGACTGGGGTGCATGCCGTTGTTCCGGAACAAATCGCTCATTTCGGTTTGACTGCCATTGATGCCGAGGAGACTCTTCTGCTGGTCTTCGGCATCATCGGTTTCAGTAAAGCGCGAATTTTTAATGATGTTGGTGCCGATGTGCCCAGGATGCACACAATGAACAGACAGGTTTGAGCCTTTAAATTCTCGTACGAGACCTTCGGTAAAGCCTCGGACCGCAAATTTAGTTGTATGGTAGACCGACTGTTTGGCGACCGCAATCATACCGAAAATCGAGGAGGTGTTGACGAGCACGGCTTCCGGCTGTTGCTTAAGGTAAGGTAAAAATGCCCGAGTGGCGTTGACCACGCCATTGAGATTGATGTTCATGACCCAATCCCAATCCGTTTCGGGCATGGTTTCGAAATCTGAGCCGACGGTCACGCCGGCATTATTAAATAAAAGATCGACCTTACCGTGACGGGCGATTACCTGTTCAGGCAGGGCCTCAACTGCCTCTTTGTCGGCCATGTCCAGAGGGATCGAGGAAACGGCGACGTTGTAACGTTGCAACAGTTTCTCGGTCTCGCCCAAGGTCTCAGTATTGACATCACAAATGACAACATCGGCGCCCGCCCGAGCGAGTAAGATGGCAAGGTATCGGCCCATGCCAGAGCCTGCGCCGGTGACCACGGCAACTTTTTGCGCGAAACTTTTCATAGCGGAATCCTTCTTAGATGGAAGCAGTAGAACCCATTGTCCTAAGCCTTTCAAGATATTGCGGTAGGCGGCTTCTTTTGATCGAAGGTCGGCCAATGGGACGGCCTGAGCGCAGGCCTGTTGTCTCGCTCCGTAGAGGGTCATGGCTGAAAGCGAAAGTCGTATTGCTTTGGGAGCGTCAATAATCAGCGAAGAACAATCACCCAAACGCCAAACCCCAAACCCCAAACCCCAAACCCCGAAATCGCCCGCTTATCGCAAACAGTTTGTAACGATCGCTCTGAGCCATTTTCGGTTTTGCTGCATTGGTCTTTGCTCGTCTAGAAAGGGGCGCAAGTACGATGTTTCTTAAATTTGAGGCAGCCGTCGTTGACCGTTATGATGAGGGGCGTTCGGGCGCCAGGTAAAAATCAAATGTGGGCAATAGTAGATAAGCGATGACAACAACCATCTTTCACTTAGCGGCGCAGCGCGATTGGGAGCAGGCCGAGGCCGCCGAGCAGGTCTACTTCCCGCCGACTTTTGTGCAGGACCAAATGACCCATGCGGCTGGGGATATTGCGACACTGATTAAAGTGGCGAATCAGTTTTATCGGAATCTTCCGGGTCCTTGGCTGATAATAGCAGTGCGGGTTGCGGCCCTTGAAGCCCAAAATATCGTTGTTAAGTTTGAGCCGGCTGCGCCCGTTGGGGCACGGGATGACCATTTTGAAGGCAGCGATGCCGTCTTGTTTCCGCATATCTATGGTGGTATTCCGACCGCTGCGGTGGAATCAATCGGTGTGTTGCCTAAGAACGACCGGGGTGAGTTTGTGGATCCTGGGGAATCTGAATCCTCGCGGTAAGCTGGATTAGGACACAAGATTGATTTTCTTAAAACGGATTAAGACTTGGTCGAATTGCGCCCGTTTCGGCGCAGGCTCAGTGTGAGAGTGCGTGGGCTTTATTCGCAGTCGTGCCGCGTCGCGCTTAAAGCATCGAAGTGATCGAACCGGTTTTACATTGAGTTCGGTCAGAGGGTTACGCCGTCGATAACCGATAACCGATAACCGATAACCGATAACCGACAGGCGAGCTCCCGACATTCGTCCGCAAGCACCCGCAATCAACCAAAACCAACTAGAAACAAGATGGTGACCGAAACGGTCCGTGATCTGTCGTAATCGCTACAATGAGTCATATTAAAAGTTTTAAAGCGTCCTGGTGACCCTTAAACCGTAACCCATAATCGATAACCCATAGCTAAGCGTGAGGAATACCAATCCAAGTTCGCACAGCGAACCATAAATCAGGCAGTGATCAAAACGTTTCATGCGCGGTTCTAACCGGCGCAATCGAGGTTACAGTGCGCCCGACGCCTCGAGCTGTATTGCGGCCGTGGTTGGATCTGTTTTGGCTTGCAGGTTAACCTGCAGCAAGGCCTAGCGAAAGACGATCTGCTAGGGGCACTGTTTGTAGGGTCCCTTATGGGCCTGCGGTTTGGCGTTGGGTCTCAAAATTAGGTAAGGACAATGATGGATGTTTTAAATGCGGAACAACTGGCTTACTGGGATGGCGATGCTGGGACGACCTGGGTTCGAAATCAAACGCATCTTGATCAGCTGCTGAGTCCTTTTACGCAAGCTCTGATGGTCGGCGCGGGTCACGTGGCTGGCAAAAAGATCTTGGATCTTGGCTGCGGCTGCGGCGAAACCGCATTACAACTCGCTGAACGCGGCGCCGAGGTCACGGGCATTGATTTGTCCCGTGAGATGTTGGCGCGCGCAATGCATCGTCGCGGCGCGAAGGCGAATCCTCAGTTTCATCAAGCCGATGGTGCTGTTTTTGTAGGAGATGATCCCTTTGACTTGGTCGTGTCACGGTTTGGCGTGATGTTTTTCAACGCGCCGGAGCAAGCGCTGCGTCATCTTCGGAGCCTCCTGACGCCTGGCGGCGAACTGCTGCTCGCGTGTTGGCAGGCGCCGATTCATAATCCTTGGATGTCAGTTGGCGGTCGCGCCATTGCGCCGTTTTTGCCACCATCAAACGAGGTGCGCGACCCGAAGGCCCCCGGTCCTTTTGCTTTTAGTGATGAGGCCTATGCAGCTGACTTGTTGACGAATGCGGGTTACGACAATATTGAATTTGAGTCGGTGGTGAAGTCATTGACGGTTGCTGCGAGTCTTGATGAGGCCATGGCCTTCCAGAATCAGATTGGTCCAGCGGCGAGTGCGTTTAAATCGCTGCCCGAGGCGGTTGTTACCGAGGCAACGGCTGTGATGCGCGCGGCGATGGCACCTTTTGTTACGCCGAATGGGGTCGTAATGTCAGGGGCCATATGGTTGATTCGCGCTCGTTGCGGATGATCCGTTAGTGCCGATTCTGAATTGGCTTTGGTGGTTGCGCTAAACCAGTATGGTTCATTCTGAAAAATCGATTTTATAAAGGAGTGTTGTTGTGGATTTGAGACAAGCAGTTTGTATTGTGACCGGTTCATCATCTGGTGTGGGGGCAGCAACGGCTCGGTTAATGGCCAGCCGAGGCGCACGCGTCGTGATTAATTATGCTCGTAGTGCAGACGCCGCAGAGGCCGTTGCGGCAAGTTGCCGAGAATTGGGTGGTGAAGCCTTGGTCTGCCAGGCCGATGTCAGTCAAGATGCGGATTGCCGCCGGCTGGTTGCCCAAACGCTGGCTCAGTGGGGTCGGATTGATGCGTTGGTTAACAATGCTGGCACAACAAAGTTTGTTGCTCATGGCGACCTTGAGGGGCTTGATGAAGCAGATTTTCACAATATTTATGGGGTCAACGTCATTGGGGCATTTCAAATGGTGCGTGCGGCGCGAGCTGCTCTGACCGCCTCGGGCCGCGCAGCGGTAGTGAATGTGGCATCAATCGCTGGGGTAAAAGGCGTGGGGTCGTCTATTGCCTATGCTGCCTCCAAAGGCGCTTTAATTACCATGACCATGTCCTTGGCACGCGTTCTTGGTCCAGAAATTCGGGTCAATGCGGTCTGCCCCGGTTTTATCGAAGGGGAATGGCTGGCGGAAGGTATGGGGCAAGCGGTGTACGATCAGACTCGGGCGTATTTACGCGCGAAGACGCCTCTGCAGGTAACGTGCACGGCAGAGACGGTTGCGGAATCGATTCTATCGTTTATCGACAGTCATTCGGTTGTCACCGGCCAGCACTTGGTGCTGGATGGTGGCCATTTACTGCTATAACGCGTTAACGATTACCATTAACAGCGGGTCGACTGCGGCCGCTGGGTGAAAAAGACCGTGTCCGATTCGGTGACGACTTTTTCGGTGGCGCAGACTGAACATTGCCATTTGCGCGATTGCCCGAGGATTGATCGCTTGCGCCCTGTGAATTGCCTTGTGAGTTGCCCGCGCGCTTGGGGCGCGCCGCGCGCGCCTGGCTGTTTTGATTTCTACCGCCTTGTCTGGCGGGTGCACCTTGTCTGGGATTATTTCGTGGACGACTTGGAATCGAACCCGATTCCGGGACTTGATGATCCGGCTCAAAACCTTCGACTTCAACCCGTTCGATGGGTTTCAAGATCAGGCGTTCAATGTCGCGCAATTGCTTAAATTCATCCGCCGCAACGAGCGAGACGGCGGCGCCAGAGCTCCCCGCACGGGCGGTTCTGCCGATTCGGTGAACATAATCTTCCGGCACATTGGGGAGATCGAAATTAACCACGCGCGGTAGTGCGGCGATATCGATCCCGCGAGCCGCGATATCGGTGGCGACCAGAATGTCGATCAGGCCGTCTTTAAAACCAGCCAATGCGCGGGTGCGAGCGCCTTGGCTTTTGTTACCGTGGATCGCATCAGATTGGATGCCCGCTTTTAAGAGTTCTTTCACCAGCTTGTTCGCGCCATGCTTGGTCCGGCTAAAGACGAGGACCTGCCGCCATCCCTCAGAGCGTATTAAGTGAATCAAGAGTTGCGTCTTGGATTTCTTATCGACCGGATGAACCACTTGCTGAATGTTTTGTGCGGTGGTGTTTCGAGGCGCGACATCAATTTCAACCGGATCCGTAAGCATGGTTTTTGCCAGTTTTCGGATTGGATCCGAAAACGTGGCCGAAAACATGAGGTTATGACGACGGGCAGGTAATTTACCCTGAATCCGCTTAACGTCCGGAATGAAACCCATATCAAGCATGCGATCGGCCTCGTCCAGCACGAAGATACTCACCTGATCTAACTTCACCGCGTTTTGGCCAACCAGATCAAGTAGCCTGCCAGGCGTGGCAACCAGAATATCGACGCCGCCCCGTAACGTTTTCATTTGGGGGTTAATGTTGACCCCGCCAAAAACAACGGCTGCGCGAATATCGAGATACTTACTGTAAGCCAAGACGTTCTCGTAAATTTGCGCCGCGAGCTCTCGGGTTGGGGTAATAATCAATACCTGGGTGCGGTTGGCTGTGCGAGTGGCGCCGCTGGCTTTGAGTCTTTGTAAGATTGGCAGCACAAATGCGGCGGTTTTACCTGTGCCGGTTTGGGCAGAGGCCATGAGGTCCTTACCTGAGAGCACAACTGGGATGGCTTGCGTCTGAATCGCAGTCGCCTCGACATAGTTTTTTTCGGCCAGAGCCGTTTGTAATTCGGGCAGCAACCCGAGGTCTTGAAATTGAGTCATAGTGGTCCTGTTGTCCGACGATTAGCCGGGCATTGAAGCGTGTTTGTCGTTGAAGTCTGGTCTTTGCAACGGGCAGTGCCATTCGATGGCGTGATGAAACCGGCGACACCCTTCAAATTGAAGACCAGGAGGGTCCGGTAGCCAGCGAGGCGCACCTTACGAGGTCAGGTGCAGAAATGCAACCGTTTATCCAAAACCGCGCAAGGCCATAATAGATCAAGCAACGTCTTTGAGGCCGAATGCGGCGCGCGGGTGTATTGGGGTGCGGGATTGGATGCCAGCTGCGTTAGGCGCTAAACCGTTTGGTCGATGATTCTTCCGACGAGTTGGTTGGTCGATTTTGCAACTTCAACGTTCGCTTCTAATTGCGCCTCAGCCTGCAGACGCTTGACCATCATGTCTTCAAAGTTGCCCCTTCTGCCTTGATCGACTTGGCCGTTGGCATTGTAGGTTTCAACCGGTACTTCGGGCGTTTGCCGAGTCGTGACCTTCTGGCTGGGAGATTGCGGCATAACCGACAGGTCAGGCTCACTGGCGGTGGATAGTTCACTGGCGCGTTGCGCAATGTCAGTAAGGCGCTGGGTTGCGTCTTGAATACCGCTATAGGCTGGAGAGCTTACATTCATGCAGCACAGTATAGCGCTTATTCGGGCAGAAAAAACCCAGTGGCGGGTAATGTCGCCAATCGGTCAAGCCGTTTTAAGGGCTAGGCTGCGCGCCTAGGGATGCCCGTTCGGTAGGCCCGCAATTGATGGACTCTGGCGACTAGCAGCGCCTCTAAAGATTTTGGGCGTTGGCTTAGTCATCGATCGCCCTGCGGGGAGCAGTAACGCCAGAGATTCGGGGCGGACCTGGGTTGAGGCGGTTGAATACTATTTCAGTATCCCGTTAGGGTGCGGTACTTGGGCTGTTGTTTACTCGATCAGGGGCTCGGCGCGTTAAAAGTATCCGCCGTCAACCCCACCGCCTCGAGACTGTACTCCCAGAGCTGGGACCGGAGCAATGGATCCTGCGCGCTGGGTGACGGAGTTTTGATAACGCATTGATCGAAATAGGTGCCGGTGGTCTGATTAAGCGCAGGATCGGTGGCGAGCAGGATGCTGGTTTTAGCGCCTGCCTCGGGTGTGATGAAGATCAGACCCAACA
>ENA-OQVM01001094-OQVM01001094.1-marine-metagenome-genome-assembly--contig:-NODE-1094-length-37677-cov-16.140080_pt1 | contig 37677 bp, 46 predicted proteins | sample MGYA00237776_ERZ505498 | MGnify/ENA primary metagenome ERZ505498 (study PRJEB26159, sample SAMN06265151) | marine metagenome | isolation source: Helgoland LTER site | place: Germany:Helgoland, sampling...
AATTAATGAAAGGAGAATCTCCAGTTATTAATGGCGATGGAAACTACTCAAGAGATTTTACATACATTGATAATGTTATACAAGCAAATCTATTGAGCCTAGTCACAATCAACGAAAAAGCGATTAACACTGTGTATAATGTAGCCTATGGAGATCGTAATACGCTAAATGATTTAATGGCGTACCTTAAGGAGTATTTATCTGAGTTTGATTCTAAAATTTCACAAGTTGAAGTTATTTACGGGCCAAATAGAGCAGGTGACATTCCACATTCACATGCAAGTGTGGATAAAGCAAAAGAAAAATTAAATTATAATCCACAGTTTACCTTGCAACAAGGCTTGAAAGAAGCTGTGAAATGGTATTGGAAAAATTTATAAAAAAATATGAAAAAAGATAAAATAGCAATCATCGGTTTAGGATATGTAGGTTTGCCATTGGCGAGACTCTTTGCAACTAAATTCCCTGTAGTGGGATTTGATATCAATACAGATAGAATTTCTGAATTAATGTCCGGTGTTGATTCAACCTTAGAGGTTGATAACGAAACCTTACAATCTGTATTAATTGATGAAAACTCTGATTCAAATGGACTGTTTTGTACCAATCAGTTGGATAAAATTAAGGATTGTAATTATTATATTGTAACGGTTCCAACACCTGTTGATAAAAATAACAGGCCCATTTTAACACCACTTGTAAAAGCAAGTGAAACAGTAGGTAATGTATTAAAAAAAGGAGATATCGTCATATATGAATCTACAGTGTATCCAGGAGCTACAGAAGAAGATTGTGTTCCGGTATTAGAGAAAGTCTCTGGATTAAAATTTAATGAAGACTTCTATGCGGGTTATTCGCCGGAGAGAATTAATCCCGGAGATAAAGAGCATACGGTTGAGAAAATATTAAAAGTTACTTCTGGTTCAACGCCAGAGATAGGTTTTAAAGTAGATAGTTTATACAAATCTGTGATCACAGCAGGAACTCATTTGGCACCAACCATAAAAGTTGCTGAAGCATCGAAAGTGATTGAAAACTCTCAAAGAGATATTAATATTGCTTTTGTAAATGAATTAGCGAAAATATTTAATCTTTTGGATATCAACACCCATGATGTATTGGAGGCAGCAGGCACTAAGTGGAATTTTTTACCTTTTAAGCCTGGATTAGTAGGAGGGCATTGTATAGGAGTAGACCCTTATTATCTAGCTCAAAAGGCGCAAGAGAATGGTTATCATCCTGAAATTATTTTAGCTGGACGACGATTAAATGATGGGATGGGTGATTATGTGGCTTCTGAGATTGTAAAATGTATGATAAAAAAGAATATTCCTGTCAATGGATCTAAGGTACTTGTTTTAGGAATCACATTTAAAGAGAATTGTCCAGATGTTCGAAACACAAAAGCAGTAGATCTTGTAAAGGCATTAAAAGATTATGGAACCAATATAACGATTCATGACCCTTGGGCTAGTAAAGATGAAGTAATGCATGAATATGGTTTAAAATCAACTAAATCTATTCCAAGCGGAAAGTTTGATGCAGTTATTTTAACTGTTTCTCATAACAAATTTAACGAACTTGATTTTTTATCATTAAAAAAAGAGAATGCTATCATTTATGATGTTAAGAATTTTTTAGATGAAAAACATGTTGATGGAAGTTTATAGTTTGGGTGCAAACAAACCTAAATTTATAATAACAAGAATTCTCCATCTTCATCGATCAAACGAACTTTCATTGGGTGTACTCCGGTAGATATAGCTTTCATGGTCAACATCTTCGTTTGTTCATCAAAACTCATAAAAGATATAGTAGTAAAAGATAAAGAAGCTACAGCTATTATATTGTCTCGAAATTTCGGACATCAGGCTGCTCTGAAAGCTGGAATTGATGTAACTAAAGGGGAATTCGTCATAACAATGGACGGCGATGGACAAAACCCACCTAGTCTTATTCATGAGATGATTGAATTATACAATCAAGGATACGATATCATAAGCGCCCGTCGAAAATTTGAAAAAAACAAACACTACCTAAAGCGACTAAGCAGTAAACTATTTTACTTTATTTTCAATAAAATATTTTTAGTTCCGGAAACTTCTTCAGTTGAGGTCCTTAGGTTAGAGAAGTTTCTAGATAGTAACTCGTTAGTCAACTCAACAGCTTTTTCAGTATCTTGACCACTAAAAGCTTCATCTACCTTTATATTACTATTATCTTCTAATATAAAGAAATCTTGCAATATAGGTGTTACTTTCTCTATCACCTTACCTCTTTCACCCCTACCCGGTTCAATGTTAATCTCAAGCTCAGCAAATCCTTCTGATGGTATATTAATATTTCTAGGCTTTACCTTATCCGAAAGGTCAGCAGCTAATTGTTGAGATGATTTTCCTGTAATATCAATCGTCTCAAGTCGTGTACCACCCTCTTTATCTTCGTACTCAATAAGTATAGAATCCTCTTTTTTGTCTATAGATAGAATTATATCTTGACCCTTTTTTGCATCCTTGTTATACCTTGTGATTAAGCGCTCAGCCGACTCCGAAAAATTATCACCACCTAATACTATAACATCTTTAATATCTTTCTTGTAATTAGCAGTCCTATCTTGAATACTAGCAACCTCAATCTCACTTTTAGTTACCTTAGGTGCGGGTGTTTCTTTACGACCTAATCTACCAAGTATTGAATCTTTAAGAACCTTAGAGGCTTCCTTCTCCTGTGCCTCTGTTAAGTCAGGAACTAATACACCACTGCCCGGATTCTGAGGGTTTGGTATCATCATTATAACACCATCCTTACCTCTATCTTTCTCATCCGTAGAGAACGTGTACTCTTTATCTGTATTATCTGCCAACACACTCGCAGCCGTATAACTACCTGTCTTTAATTTAGCAGCAACATCTTTATCAATTGCTTCTTTAAATTTAGGGTTTTCTAATTTTGATGTAACTGAACCTCCACTTGCAAGAACTTGTTGAAAGTCTTCCTTATAAGTGTCAAGCGTTTTACTTGCCCAATCCTTTACATCAACCCTATCAATCTCTTGGTTGACACCACTCTTCAAACTAAACACTGAAGCTATGTCTGTATTAGATGGAACGCCGTCTACTACCTTAGCCACTAAAACCTCACCGGTCTCAGGGTCTACAATAATCTGTGATTTAGCGGGGTTAGCAAAATCTTGCAGCCTACCATTATTCCATATCTCAACCTGAGATGCGTTGGTGTTAGCCCTCTGCATGTTCTTCTCAAAGTTGGTGTTGAAATTTTTAGCAACCTCAAACAGGTCAGTTGTCCCTTGCTCAAGGTTAGCTTTCTGAGCATAGTAATCCCTAAGCTTAAGCTCTCCGCTTTTAAGCTTCTGCTCCTGCATCAATCTTGTTTTTGTTGCAGCTTCAGCAAAAGAGGCCATCCTATCGTTTGCTGATTGGTTTTGACCCTGAGGTGTGTCCTGCACTGTGCGTAGATACTTCTTAGTATCCTCTGCAATCTCAGACTTTAAATCCTCTCTACGATTTCTTTCTTCAGATAATCGAGTAGAAAAATCTTTACTTATAGCACCCCAATCTACAGTTACTTTGTCAGGGCGTTTATCAAACTTATAATACGACTTTGCCATTATTATCTAAATTTACCTTGAGCACCCTTTACGCGTCCTTGATTAGTTCCTGTTACACCTGCAAGTTTTTGCTGAGGGTATAACTCAGACATCTCGTACAACCCCATACCTGTATCAACTAATCCTTGGGTTGCGGACTGCATAGAGGTAGCTTCTAAATTAGCAGCTTCAGCAGCAGCTATACCCGCCCCTTCAGCCTGAGCTAAATCAAGCTCAGCCCTTTTTGTAGCCAAAACTTTTTCTTCATCAGCAACAGCTTTCTCTAAAGATTCAATGTCTTGGGTTTGTTGAGTAGTAATTGCTTGCTCTGCCTTCTGAGCTTGACCAAGAACTCTACCTGCAGTAGCTGCGGCTAGTCTAGGGTCACCCTCTCGGCCTACTTCAATTGCTTGAGCAGCTTGCTGAGCAAGCGCCTCACGCTGTCTCTCATACGGTTCTTTACTTATACTAAGCTCCTCTAAGTAGTTGACTTCTAGTTGTTCTCTTGCCTCAGCAAAAGCTTCGTCAGCTAGATTTTGAGCTTGTTCCCTTTCCTTTCTTGCTTTAGAGGCTTGCGAGAAAGACATTCCCGCTGAAACTAAACCTGACATAGCAGCTAATTCTACTCCCATAGTTATATTTTTAAAAGTAATTCTGTTTGATTTTTAGCCCCAACACTAAATCCCTTACCCACAAAATGATTTACGAGTAAAGGGTTGTTGTTGTTCGCAAAAATATATTTCTTATCCATGCTCTGCGCTACACCAATCAAGCTATCTAGTAAATAGTTAATAGCGTTATTGCGGTGTGGCTTCTTTCTATAATCCTTATTGGATATAATCCAATCTATCCATGCTATCTTTGAGTTGGTGTCATACAAAAAACCTGCGCATATAGGTGTATCCTCATCCCAAATCATTAACCCCGACAATCCATCCTCAGGAAGAAACTCCTTGCTTGGAGCTTGACCTCCCCAATCGTTCCACCACCCTACTAAGGTGTCGTCATAATCTTCGGCTCGTAGTGCTTTTGTGCTAAATATCATATAACAACAAAGATACTAAAATTTAAGGATAGCTTTTCATTGTTTCAGACTCAATAGCAAAAAGCTCACTAGGGCTTGTCACTGTGCTTGGAAGTGTTAAAGTTACCTCAGCATAATGGCCCATAACCCCCATTGATTCAGCCGCGGTATCCTTAGCGTACATTATAGACGTGCCGGAAGTAACGGTGGTTCCGTTATGCGTAACGGTTAAAACTGAACCATTATTTGCAGATACGTTTGAATAAGCAAGATTCGTAACCTGACCTACAAATATCAGGGAGTTAGCAAAACTATCATACCTATATATGTAATCCCCAATACTAAGACTCGTCTCTGAAAGAAAAAACTTCATGCTACCTACATTTTGAGTGTATGGAACACCTAAACCACCAATTGTTCTTGAGTTTAACTCAGAGCTTGATATTGTAGATACGGTATCACTAACACCTTGATTTCGTACATAGCCAAAGTAGTTACCTTCTTTTTTTACAAACTCATCGGAAGGTATCTTACCTAACTGAGAGTTAACGTCAGTTAAAATATCAGCCGTCCAAGCATCAGTAGACTCTAAGTTAATTGTTTTAAATAACTTATTCTCTAGTGGGGATTGATTTATTACAGTCTTAATCATTGAGCTGTAAGTAGTTTCATAATACCTGTTATGAATGTCGTTGGTATTATGCCTATATAGTTGACCGCCTTTAAACGTGTAAAAATAATTATTCATCCCAATCATGTAATCAGGATAGTAGCTGTAAAAAGAAGGAAATCCCTTAGACCCTTCGCTGTATGTTAGTGTGTAATCTGCCATATTAACAAGCTTGTATTTCTGTTACTACTCCTCCTTGAACTCTAAATGAACCAAAAGGCACAGCTACTCCTTGTAGATTTGCTCCACTAGTTTTGTAATACCCATCAAATAATATTGCAGATGCGTTAGCGTCTTGAAACATAAAATCTCCTATGTTTATTATTGAGCTTACAGTGGTGGTTGCAGGTCCGTGAAAGTAATCTACAAATGTAGAACTATAACCACAAGCATCTAGATGACTCAATATTGTTCCCGGTGAACAACTTATTGCGCTCAAAGCCACAGGAGCATTTACGTTTACTGTTACTGAAGCTGCAGTGCAAGGTAGATATAATTGACTTAATAAAGTAAAATCAGTTGCGCTTGCCTTTGGTATGTATGTAATTAATGTATCGTTTAAAGTTTGATTAGTTAAAGCTGTAGGTATTTTATTTGCATTTGTAGTTGCTATAGAATTTCCGGTAGCTTGATAAGAATCAGACTGAGTGTTGTACTCAAATTTATCAAAACTCATATCAGTAGTAGACCAATTTGAACAATAATTATTATAGTCTCCCCACCAAAAATATTGAGGTATTGATTGGTCTGCGGTTACTATAGGACCTGAGTAAGTAGAAGTGTTACCTCCCCTATTAGAAAACCTACCATATCTTTGTTGCGAGCTTGTATTTAAAAAAAACAATCCCACAGGTTTAGATTGTGCAGATGGCGCGGTTATAACTAAGTTAATAGCCTCAACTCTTATAGCACCAATATCAGTACCAAAATTTGTATATATCTCATACAATCCTTGAGGTGCTATTGATAAACCCTGAATAGTTGATGGGGCTAAGTCTGTACACTGAGGGCAAGTTAATACAGGGCCGAGGCCCACTGACGCGGTTTGATACCTCGTAACAACACCGTCTGAATAATACCCTGCAATAGCAAGAGTTGTCATATCTGAATCTGTAAACACCGCCGTTGCAGTGCTTAAGTCTGAGCCGTTTAAATAATAATCTCCAAAATTAGCCATTAGCAATCACAATCTTTAACTGTTATAGTAACACCTGCTGCGGTAACAGGGGTAAAAGTAGGGTAATCTGTAGAGCAAACATCTACAGAAGAATTACCTAATAAAGTTTCAGCGTTAGAGCCTCCGTTGTAACCTACTGTAATAGTTGTACTACCTGAATTGGTTACTGTATAAGTAGTTGTAGCTTGCGAACAAGAACATTCACAGCATACATCTGCTAAACTAGAAGCGTCAAAACAAACAAAGCTTTCAGGCTGTCTTCGTAAGTCCCATACTAAATATAAGTATTCATAAGCTCCTGTAGGCATAGTAAATGTAGCACTAAACTCATTTGCACCATTATTATTTGGTGTCAGAGAGGTTGCCGCACCAATCAAATTCAATAAGTCTGCTGACGTATTTGCGTAGTCTGTATCAGTATTTAACCACAAAAACCTGTCTTTATTATTTAAGTTATAAAAAGTTTCAGCATTAGCACTTGTTCTTATGGTAAGGTCATTTCCTTTTACAGGTATTGAGCCCTGCCCTTGGTCTCCGATGTATGTTTGGTAAAAAGAAGCATGTGCAGCATCAGTACTGCTAGTAAATTCTATAATATTGTCAGGACTGAATACCTCTGAAGTACCACCATCATAACTCCAAAAACAATTTAACACCTTACTCGCGTCACTATTATTAGTAAGTACAATAGTTCTTATTTTTTGCGCCGTCCCCTCAGGGCATCCTGAAGTTAAATCAATAGTTGCATCATTTTCCGAACTATTATTTTGTATAGATATTAATGCTTTTGTTGGGGTTGTTTTATCTTTATTAAGAGTTCTAGTTTCATTACCTGTTATGCTTGGGTATATGGAAGTGCTGCCATCCCAATTTATTGATACCGTAAATTCATCAGCTCCTGCAGAAAAAATAAATGGAACATCGCCAAGCGTTGTTAATAAGTCTACACAAAAAGATTTAGTTCCGCTAGGCTTTAATGAGAAAGTTTGCCTTTGACCACAAGGAATACACTCCTCTTCTTTAGGTAGTAGTATGTCGTTGTTAGATAAAACATACTCATTCATGTAAGGGTCATAACCGCCAAGCTTTTGAGTTTCAAAGCTATCAGTAAATAAGTCTCTAAACCAACTGCGCATTCCAAGCTCTGAAATAACATTAAGACTTTCTGATGGGCCGTCGCCTTTTAACTGTATAACAGCGCCTCGCTTAGCATCTGTAAAAAACTTACTGCTACCATACGAGGCAAAGCTCTCAGTATTATCACTAATACCGTAGTCTTCTATTCTAGCTATCTGCTTACCTAACACCTCAGGTACAGACGTTAAAACACCACCACCACTTGCGTCTGACAATAAATTTGTACCCGAAAGAACGTAAGATATTTTATCTTCCTGAAGGGTGAGTATATTTGTTTCACGAGCAAAAAGCTTGTTTACAGGTCCAAAGGAGTCCTCTAAGGCTTTAAAATTAGCTAACCCTAAGTTGAACTCGTTTAATCTATTTAAGTTCGTCTCATCATTGTATATACCACTATAAGTAATATCACTGCTTCTATGAGCTCTTTTGTAGTCCTGCTCTGAAACTGTAGTCACACGATTACCTAAGCTCATAGCTCTTCCTTTTACAGAATCTCTAATAGTATAACTCTCTACTCCGTTACCAAAAGCATAGCAGTTAGAAAACTTAAGGTGTAGTATAGCAGGCTGTGTTGCGCTTTGGTCTTGGTCATCAGGGTCAGCAAAGTTACCACCATCTAAGTGGTATCCTGTAACTGTATCAATTGGATACGAATCTTGACCCTCATACCAAACGTCAGGTAAAGCGTCTGTAGGTTCGGTTTCAAAAACAATAAGATTAGTTTCTCCTGCTATAAATATTTGAAAGTTAGAGGTAATACTTGAAGTAGTACCGCTTGCACAAGATTGATAACCACTAATCAAAAGCTTTATTTGGTTATCAGTTGCGTTTTTAAACCACTGCAACCTTCTAGTTGAAGAGGTTCCGCTTTGTTCAAATGCAGTTATTTCCGCAGTAGTGGTAAGTAATGTTGAGTTGTAAACAAAGTCATTAGGTAGTAGGTTTGATACATTCTCACCATTCCATAAAGCTATAATATCTACGTAGTCTTGGGAAGCTGTAACATTAGCTGTAAAGTTATACTCTAACTTATTGCAATTTCTATCTCCTACATAGTTAGTTCCCGCCCTGTACCAATCAATGCTAATATTAATTTGAGAACCTCTATGTATAAAAGTATTTGTGTATGGGCTACCACCACCTGAAGCGGGGGTGCTAAATCCATCATACTCAAGATAAGTAATTGTACTAGGCACGTTTTGCTCAGCCGATTGAATACCTGATTGATTGAACGAAGAACTTGATGAGCCTGCTGCAAAGTTAGTGGTCATCATCTTCATATAAGTTCCTGCGGGAACTGTTATAGCGTCTCCATTTGAGTCCAAAACTGTTATAAAATCCTCTGCCTGAGCTTTCTTTTCCAATACAGTTGCTTGAGCACAGCTCCTTAACGGCCCTGTTGAGTCTCGTTTTACGATATATCTATCACCCTCTTCAACCTTAGCAATGTTCTCACCTTCCAATAAGAAGTATGTAAAATCGCTTTCAGAGTCTTTAAAGTAAATGTTTGAGTAAATAGTTTCGTACTGCTCACCGTCAGGTTTTATCACAAACTTATATCTCTTAGCAAAGTCAGGAGCTAATTGTGATGGGGGTATATTTACAACCACCTCATTTTTAGTCGGACTTGCTGAGCAGGGAACGTAAACTGTATTCGACTCACTCACCAAAGCTGTCGTAGCCCTGTTAAACCCATCCATATAAACAATACCTATCTCGTAACCTCTGTTACTATGAAGGCTCGCAGAGCTTGGCTCTTGTTGAAAAGAGAACTCAGCCTCAGCTATATCAAAATACTCAAAAGCTAAGCTACCTATAACAGGTAGAGCAGGGTCGTTTGTATATACCGCTGCCAAAACAACTAGACTCATCTCCGTACCTGATGAAGGACCTGCAATGATAGGTTGTTCAACAGCAGAAATACCGCTGCTATAAAGACTATAGCCTCCTTGAAGAGTGTCTGACAACGCGCAGTTATATCTATCTGTTAAGGTTTGCCTTTCACAAGCTGTACTTATAGGCACTATAGAAGAGGATAAGCCTAACTTATCTTGAAAGTCCGTGCTATTTAAAAGCTCTGTTGTATTACTAAAGTTCTGAGGGAGTATGTATGTAAACCCAAACTCCATGTTGTTATTTGTAGATGCAGGTAAAGTTGCAGGTGCTCCATTAAAACTATTATGTTCTAGCCTAAAGCTAAATGAAAAGGCAGAGCCCGCTGTTAACTTATCCTGTATGTTTGATAAATCTACAACCACATTACCAAGTGTAGTTACAGGAGAAGCAGAGTTGATAGTGTATCCGACATTGTTAAACCCATTATTAGATAATGCGTTAAAACCAATATCTGTGCTGTTAACATCTACAGTGTAAGATAGTCGAGTATTTTGACCGCCACGTTTTAAATCGTAACCCTCAACGTAGTTACCGTACATAATACGGTTACCCATTAAGGTTTGTGTTTTAGCAAGTAATGGTACGTTATCATACAAACGTAATATCTCACCCTCTGATAGTATAGTAAATATCTTACTATCTGTAAATAAATACGTATAATTCGTGTTGTCTAAGTAGTTTAAGTCTTTCTTGTTAAGCTTCTCAATAACCTTAATAGTTCCTGAGTCAGACTCTTTAAATAATATCTCAACACTTTTTACTTGAGAGCCGCCTGTAAAAAAGGTAACCTCAGCAGTGTTTATACTATTTACCATACCATCGTTTACACCGCTCTCAGGTGAAAGCTCAAATGGTTTAGGTAAAAAACTTGGATTGGTAAACTGTGATGTAGCTGAGTACTCGCCGTCAGCGTACTCATACCTGTAACCAAAGCATATAAACCTGTCCTGCATAAAAGTATCAGTAATGCTTGGGTTGTCAATACCTGTAACCAAAGGTGCTTGAGCAGGTGGGTCTAAAATTACTAATATATCATTGTACTCAAAGTTATCGCTACCCGTGATTGAGGTTGGGTATCCGTAACTTGAGTTTACATTTATCTTTCTTGGTGGATTGTAGTTGTCTGTAAAAAACAAAAAGTTACCAACCTTATTTACGTTACTAACAAGGTAACTAGAATTAAAGTTTAACGTGGTGTTTGTAGGGTCATCATCGTTTTTAAAACTAATAACGTGGTACTCTACTGACTTTACATTTGTATTATAAGACACAATAAGGTCAGCTTTATTTGTACTTGTATTTGTACCTGTATTATTATCGTGTATAAACCAATATATAGTTTCATTAGCACCATCCTCAAAAGCCCCAATACACCTTGCATTAGGACTTAAGTCATACTGTACATCTGAGTAAGTCCCTAAGTTAATTGCAGTTAAAAGCTCGTTACCCTTTGATGACTCTACAGAACCTATCTCAGATTCTTCAGTAGAACCAAGACGAACATTCATTGCGTCCACATACTCACCGTTAGGTACAAGCCGTTCATCGACAGACTTATTCATCCTACCGGATATAAAGTGCCTTTTTAAGTTAGCCATATTTATTTAATCCACTTAGATTGCCCTCTTAGATTCATTAGGAGTCTACCGGGGTGTATGTTACTAATTCTTATTTTAGCATTACGTAGTAGTGCTGACTTCTGCTTTCTTGCACGAGAAACTATGTACTCCTGAACACCAAGCTTGCTATTAAGTATAGCGTACTGAATGTATGCGTACACGTACTCCTCAAACAACTTGTTTACAGTAATGAGAGAGTTATTACCACCCTCCATACCATCAGAAACATACTCTAATATAACAGACCTACCTGCCATTGTAGAGTCAAAGTTTATAACACCCGCCTTAGAATCTATCCTGAAGGTTGGGTTAGCATTTGCAGTCTCTGTATTTAAACCATAACGAGCACCTATAGCGTAGTCAAAATACCAAGCACCATCACAGCAGTAACCTTCATTACCGTTGAATGGGCTAGACTCGTTTAGGTATATACTCTTCTTAGTTCCTTTAATCCTAGCAAGGTCAAAATCTGAGAACTCAGGGTTTAGCACCTCGCCGTTCTCATCAAACAATAAAGCCCCGCTATTATCTTTAAGATACGCTTGAGCAGTAGTAGCTTGAATGTTTTCAGTTAACGGAAATAGCACGCCGTTCTCAAACATTGATACCCTAACCCAATTAACATAGTCCGAGGGAAGCACGTATCGCACCGTATCCGGCAGCGAAATCTCTAACGCTTTGATTTCCTTGAACGCATCATAGTTAAGCTCTTGAATCGCACGTTTTGCGTGGAATATAATCTTGTATCGCTCCTCGTTATTTACAAGGGAATGATTCCCTTGGTACATAAGCATGAAGTTTGTTACTATATCCTTTAGGCTAACGTACTGATATGAACCCCAATTCTTATCCTCAGGATTAGAGCCGTTGTTTTCGTAATATTCGTATTGAGATATATATGCCATTATTGTTGCTCTATATTATTTTGTTGTTCCTGTTTATTAGCAAAATCAACTACCATGGTCTCACGAATCTCAACCCCTGCGTACTTAAGTATCTTATTCACCAACTCGTTTTGATAGCTAAGGGGTAGCTCAAAATCCTCATAATCCCCCGCACTTGGATTAAATATAGGTACATTACTCCCTACTGCGGTATAAGTCCACTTGGGCGTTGAAGGGTATCTAATATATCTTGCAGTTGCTTGGCCCGAATTTGGTGTAATCTTTATAACACCTCCATCTTGAGTGTATACAGGGAACTCATCACTTGGAGCTGTAAGTGGGGAAATTTCTAAAGCTGTAATCTTGCCTTGAGAGACTCTTTCAACCTCAACATTAATATTATTAATACTTATTGTAATCCTATTTATATAGTAATAATTGTTAGGTAAAACGTGTGTTCCGTAATTACTCGTTAAAGTTGAGCTCTCACTAAACAAATCTATATCCTCAAGTATTCCTTTTGATATGTCAGCGTAGTCAGTTCCTGACCTACGCGCGTTCTCTGAGTTTATCTGAGTATTGTATTGGTAAAATAAGTTCTCGAATATTTCAAGCTGCGCTTGCTTAGCGTACAGGTTAAAATCCATTGGAGATAAATACCCGTAGTTATTCTTATTTAACACAGCAAGTACTGTGGTTCTAACGTCATCTATCATTATTAAATCTTTTCACAAATATACGCAAAAAAAAAAGAGCCCCTATGGAGCTCCTCTTTCAACCTATTACATTATAACATTAAGATGCTACAATGTCGGTGATAAGGACAGGAGACTTAATCTCAATAACCTTACCTGTGTTATTTGCGTTAGCAGACTCTACGATTGCATTTTGGAAGAAGTTCCTCATCTGTACCGTTGAGGTTGCGTCAGCCTCTGCATACGTGATAGTTACAGTGTCAGCTCCATCAGTCAGACCGTTGTTAATTACAACCGTGCTGTTTGTTGGCGCACTCACTGTAGATACGTTATCAACTCCGATAAGCTTCGGTTGATTCTTAACCTCTTGGAGCTCTATATCGCTTAAGCTAATGAACTCATCCGTAGCACCTGTGCTCTTTACGTTAACAAGAAGGTTAGTGCCGTTAGCCGCTGCTTTATATCTAAACTCATTCTCTCCAAGCTTTGCGTCAACAGTAAGGTAATTTACTCTATCAAAGATTTGAAAGATAACACCCTCTGATTTGCTTAGCACGTTAAACTTAAGAACCAATTCAGTACCTGATGAGTAGGCAGGTGTGTCAGTACCTATAATGGCATTAGAAGACCCCGCTGCGGTTGTTAACGTAGCGGTTCCACCACTAAATACAGCAAACTCTCCTGAAGCACCAACCCCTGAGCCACCTCTATTCCACGCGTAAGCAAACACGTTAGTAGGTTGGATTGAGATGTTGCCATAGGTGGTAGTACCTGCAGTATTAAAGCCTGCTCTAAACAATAACTTAGTGTTACTAGCTTCTTTTATAAACGTGTAGTCAACAGACCCTGAATCAGTTGGAATAGTAACACTTGTACCATTTAAAAATAAAGCTTCATTACCAATATCACCGGTTACACTTTCTATTTTAAGGTTAACCTCCACTCCGTCAGGTATACCCGTTAAGTCATACCCCGCTCCTTCGTATATTCCGCCTGATACTATTACAAGCTTTTGGCCTACAACATCTGTTGATGTAGCAGGATAACTTGCGTCAGCCGTAGACCACCCCGTTAAAGTAGTTACATCGGTATCATCATCAACATCTAAAAACGAAGGGTTGTCAATATACTCAACCTGACCTGTTTCTTTTAATTGAAAGTTAAAAAATTCTGTAGTACCCGCAGTTAACCTATTAAAGTATAAAAGTGCAGTTGTTCCTTTTGCTTTAAACTCTAAGGATAAAGCGTTTCCTGTTAAGGTTATGTCAATATCACCACTTAATCCACTTGCTTTATAGTAAGTCTGAATGTCTGTAATATTTCCTGAAATCTCACATGTGAAGTTATATACTTTGTCTACCGTTAATCCTGCTGCTGTGTACTTTACACCATCACTAGCACTATCAGCTACAAGCTTTATCTTATTATCCTCTATAGTCGCTGAAACAGGTGTTTCCGCTAGAGTCCAATTAGGTAAAGACGATACATCAGTTCCGTTCGGAACGTCAGTAAAACTACCATTAACTATTATCTCCGGACCTAGCGTTGCAAACTCAGGGTTCTCTAATATGTCGTTACCTATGTACGACTTGTTTAGTTTTAAATAATTCGCCATCTTATGAAAGTGTTATAGCTGTTATTACTAGTACCTCGTTATTTTTGTGGTCTCTAAACGCGTCTAAAGGAATATCTAATCTGCTTGCCGTTGCTGACTGAGCGTTAAGCCTCTCAAGGTACTCCTCAATAACACCTGCTACAAAGAACGTGTTAGTTGCAGGGTTAAGCTGCGTTAAGGCAACCTTATCTGCGTTAACACCACCTGCAAACCAAAATGAAGTCTCCTGTGGGTTGCTTGCATTCTCATCATACTCAGACATAATGTAGTTATCCGTTCGCACAACCTGATTACCTCTCGTGTCACCATTAGCTGCGAATACGTTAAAGAACTCACCTGCCGTAGAGAAGTTGTCATTAGACATTAGTAATACATTGTTATCTAAAATCTGTTTAACAACACCCTCTGTACTTGTGGATGTATTGAAGATTACATCACCCTCTTTTACTGATTTCTTAAATCCACCATCAGTTACCTGTAGATAATTGTATTGAACCTCAGTAACTGAAAAGTTGGCAATCGTAAATGTATCAGTACTTTGACCAACAAGTTTTATTCCCTCAGCTTTACCCGCTACATCTTCAAGAACAGCTATAAAGTCAAAGCTAGTATTTCCTGTTGAGGTTGTAACTCTTTGAGATGAAGGAACACCACTAAAGTACCCCGTATTACTTATACCTGCATTTGTTGTGCCGCCTAATGTTTTATTAAGTATATCAAACTTAACCCTGTAAGTTTTACCAAACTCAAGATTAATTTTAGAATTAGAAGTAGCATATCTAGGGCTTGAGTTATCACCTATAAAATTTAACAAAGAGTTTGCCGCACTCCAATTTTCTTCTAAATCAAAAGATTGTGTGTACGGAGAAGTTACTAAGTTAGAGCTTTCTACATAAGGAACTTCTTTTACGGATACGCTTGATAATGAAGCTACCCCACTAGCAAAAATCTGAAAAGCTGTACCGTTACTTACTAAAACGGTATTGTAAGTTCCGTTAGCACTTACAGAGTCATCACCTGACTTAGTTCCACTAGCAGCGGATACACCTAAAGAACCTGAACTGTAATCTACAACAGTCCACTGTATTGCATATTTCTTACCTGATTCCAAACCCATTGATTGAATAAGTTTGTCATTATTGGTAGTTGCGTGAACAGCTTTACCATTACCACTTACAGTCCAATTTGTTCCGGACCAATCACTAGCATCTTCAAAGTTCCCATTCGTAGCCAATTCAGGTGAGCCATAGGTAGGCGTTTCTGTAGCTGCTATTTCTTTTATTGAAACGTTACTTATTTCAAAAGAAACTCCTGCGTCAGTTGTATAAAAATCAAACCTAGTAGAAGGTGAGGGAGCAACCACTTTTTCTGTATACGTACCCGCGACACTTCTAGGTGTAAGGTTTTTTGAGTTTTGAAAGCTTGCAGTTACGCTACCGCCCGAAATGCTATCTATCGTAAACGTAACTACATAAGCTTTTTGAGATATTGTTACAGATTGATAGGTAGGACTAAAAGCAGTTGAACTTGTACAAACCAACTTACCACCTACTATTGATGTGTTATTACCAAAAGTCCACCCATCTGTTGGGTCGGAAAAATCTCCGTTTACAAGCTTTTCAGGCTGCGCCGTGAGAGGTGTCCTATTACCATTTGATACCGTTAACGGTATTCCTAAATATTTTGCCATAGGCTTAAGAATAAACTATTGATGAAATCGCTCTAGGTGGAACCTGTAATGGAGCAACCTCTTTCCAATTTGAACTATACAAGTCTTGAATAACTCCAAGAATCCAAACCTTCATATCGTGCGCTCCTACGTTAGTAGCGTGAGTTATTGTTATGGTATCAAAACTATCATTATCAACTTCTTGAAATATCTTTAATGTTAATAATGTAGTTCCTGCTGTTGCAACAGCCATGATTTTTTCAACATTTGAAATTATTACGTTACTCGTTCCGTCGTTTAAATATATATACTTTGTCATAATTATGTTAATGTAATGTTAGAAATTGAATAAGGAGCATCAGAAGCTGATACATTATACATCGGCTCTGACCAAGGTCGTTGATTAGCTGCAATAAATTGCTTAGTAACCCAATCAACCATAGCGGTATCTGAAGATGAAGGCATTGGGTCGTGAGCAATAGATATAATATTTATATCTGTATTTACAGTACCATACCTTACCTGAGTTACAGTACTACTACTTGTTTGTACTTTTAACATCTCTGCAATAGGTATGATAAGTACCTCGTGCGATGGAATGTCGTTTACTTTGATAAATTTTACCATTGTTTTTTCTTTTTAACTATATAAATGATTAATAATGAAACAAAGATAGCAAAAAAAAAAGGAAGCATTTCTGCCTCCTCTTTTACTACTTGGTCTCTGCGACCTTCTCTAAGAACTCAAGGACGTCAAGTCCCTCATCGCTCTGTAGGTATGACGACACCACATACAGCGGGTCCTCACCGAAAGGTATTGTCAGCATACGCTTCTTATTGCTTGGCGTATTAAAGAATACATCCTTCTTGTTGTTTCTAAACGTTAACACGTTCTTATCAAAGAACGACTGAACCTTAGAGTCAATCTGAAGCGAAGCGTCTCCTACAACAGCTAAGAATGAGTGTGGGTCTTGCTTAGCGAATAAAAGAATATCTCTCCTAAGCTCTGCCGAAGTGATGTTGCTTGGGTCTGTACCAAACGCTACACGGGTTACGGCCTCTATCTGCTCTATTGAAAGCTCGCGAGCTGCAATTAATGCATCAACCTCTACGTTAAGGTCTTCTACTATCTCCTTAGCCTCTTTAGCTTTGTCAATGGTAGCGTACTTAACACCATTAGATGGGTGTATCTCTAAGAACTTTTGTAATACCTGATTTGTTTTTGGAACTGTAAGGAAGCCGTCATCGAATATGATAGGCTCTAATATTGCATTCCCATCCTGCTCGTCCTCAAACGGACTCTTTTGGTTTCTTGCGTATCGAAGGGCTCTGTTCTCTCCTTTCTCCTCATCAAACCATAGCAATGGAAATCTTCTTGTGTTTCTTGATGCGAGCATAAATGATAACGGAGTTGTATTCCCTAATAATTTATACTGCTTGTCTACGTACTCTACTGTTTTTTTCATTTGAATTTAATTAGAATTTAAAAAAGTAAAAGAGAGTCCGCTATAACGGACTCCCTTTTTAATATACTACTCTTGGAATAAGAAGAAGTTGTTTGCACCTAAAGTACATACAGCTCTCTCAGACAAGAAGTTAACCTCCATTGCATCCAAGCTAGAAGTAGCTGCGCCACCTGCTGAACCTGTAATCCAAGTCTTGTAACGTCGGTCTTCAGTTTGTGAAGCACGGTAACGTACATGTAAGAAAGGACGCTTAGCGTTCTTACCTAAGATTTGGTCATACACTGAAGTTGAACCTGCAGGAACTAACAATCCGTTAATTTTTCCTGAACCTGCTCCTGATGGTAAACCACCACGCATAGTTGGGTCATTCAAGTATTTCCAATCAGACTTGTAGAAGTCATAACCTCTTCGGAATCCTGTGAATCCTAAGTTAAGAGCCATCTCTTCGTCATTGTCAAATAGTCCGTAAGACGTACCACCTGCACCGTAAGAGTTCTGAGCAGCTAACATGTCATCAACATCGAATCCGAACTGACGGTCAACGAAGATTACGTTCTCTTCAATAGAACCTTGCTTGTCAAGACGTTGGATAACAGCGTCAAAGTCACCCAATACGTTAGGGTTACCACCTGACCATACGTTACCTCTGTTCTCTACAACGTAGAATACACCTTCAGAACCTTTGTTACCTGCATCACCTGTTGCTGATGCTGCACCTGAGCCTGCTGCTGCAGGAACCGCCTCCAACATAGATGTTTCTAGGTAGTCATCAAAACGAAGACGAGTTTCGTGCTCAGACTTCAAGTACCAAAGGTATCCTGCCGCACCATTCTCTGTAGTAACTTCAACCCATCCGATTTGAGCCATATCAGAACCTGATACTGCATACTTATCTTTAAGGATGATTGGACTGTTTTCAAAGATTTCATCAGAAGCCTCTAAAGAACCTGCCATACCATTCGTTCCTTTCTTAAACTCAGAACCGTAAATAAATACAGTTAAGGTTGCGGTGTTACCAAACGCTTGACCTGTACCTTCATAATAAGCTACATTGAAAGTACCTGCTGCTGTATCAACCAAAGTTACAACCCCTTTATTGCTTCCTGAACCTGCGTTGTCAGAAATCATAACTGTATTACCTACACGAATAGCAATAGAACCTGCTGTTAAGCCAATATTCTGTCTATTAGGGTCAAGAACATCTGCTACTGTAATAGTTGCAGTACCTTGCGCTGCTGCTGCACCTGAGCTACAGTTAACGTATTTAGTGTGTAGTCTTCCTTGCTCTGCCCATTTGATAAGGTCTGAGTTAGAAGGCATCTCTGCTCCAACCAATCGTAGGAAAGATGCTACGGTACGATTACCGTAACGCTCGAATTCCTTCTCGTAAGTATCCGGTAGATACTGACTTAAGAAGTTAAAATCTGTAATGTAATTAGTCGCTGTCGGCACTTGTTGTGCTGAGGGCTGTAAATCAAAGCCCGGACTAGTCTGTACTGAACCTGCCATTTTTTTGTTTTTTTAAAATTATTTTCTTTTAATACTCCTAATCTTTAAACCTCGACCTGAGTCACTGCTCAAAGACCTAACTTGTGCTCCTGATTTAACAGTTGAAGCAGGGGCGTTGCGAGTTGTCATATTAATATTCTTAGTCTTCCTCATAACATCCTCTGTCGCATTTGCTTTACCCTGCTCATAAAAAAATTGAGCAAACTTCTCAGGATTCATTGCAACGGCTAGTGCTTTGTGGTATCCTGCAGCGTCATTCATAAGTCCGTTATCATCCAAATACTTGTTAACAAAATTCATTGGTGATAGCTGAGCCTTCTTTACTTCCTCTGCACTACCCGGATTAAAAGTGACTTGGTCTTCTCCAATATTGAACTCAAAACCTTTGAACTCATTGTTAAAAACCTCGTCAGTCTTTTGTGAGAACCACTCAGACTTTCTTTTTGTCTCCTCTTGCTGCGTTGCCGCCTCATTCAAATACTGCTTATACGCTTTGTACTCCTCATTCTCGCCCTCAGAGATAGCTTCCTGTCTTGACTCAAGTGGTTGCTTGTACATCTCCTGCTGCTCGGTAAAGTAGTTCTTAGCCTTAGCAATAGCTTTTTTCTTTGCCACCTTGATTTTCTTAATGTCCGACTCTTCATCTAAGTCTGCATCGTAGGAATACTCATCCATTAACGACTGAATGTCGTCATCGTCAAGAGCTGTTTCCGTAGCCTTAAGATAATCTCTTAGCAAAGATTCAGGGTTTACCTCATCAAAGTCCTGTTGTAATTTAACATAGTCACTGATGCCTCGCCCTGTTTCTTTTTTATACTTAAAATAAGCAGCTACATCCTCAGGTAGTTCTTCTTGAGCTTCTCGCTCTACAAACAACTCATCTACTGATGTAATCTCCTTATTGTATCTTTCTTTAATATGTGAAAGAACTTGCTCCTCGGTAATGCCTTGCGGCTCTTGCTGCTCAACCTCTTCGGCTTGCGGTTCTTCTATTACCTGAGTTTCTTCTGTTGGTGCTGAGTCCTCAAACTGCTCTTCATGCTTTTCTAGCAATTCCTCTTCCACCTCCGCTGTAGACTTCTGCTCTACACCGTCTAACGCTTTTACTTTAATTTCCATTTGATTTGATTTTATGCAAAGTTAAACAAAATTTATTTATATTTTAGACGCTTTTTCTTGTGACCCTACCTGCCTTGGTATTGGACACAAACTGTTTTTTTCTGCCGTACTTCTTTTTCTTTTTAGCAGTTGAAGCTCTTTCTGCTTTACTCATACTATTAGCTTTATTAAGTGGTAAACATCTATCAGGGTTCTTTTTATTCTTACTAGTACCGCACGCTCCTTTAATAGAACCGTCAGTCCCTATACGAACCCACTTCTCATCTCTCCACTTTTTAAGCTCACCCATTAGTACTTTGGTTTTTTAGGCTTCTTCTTTTTAGTTCCGTATGCTGCCATTATTTTTTAGATTTTTTAGCGTAGTTAGGGTCTTTACAATATTTACTTGCAGCCATGTTTGCATAAGCTGAAGGGTATCTGTCGAATGTTCTTTTTGCCCACGCAATTCCTGCAGAGCATATCTTATTCTTTTTTGTTCTACCTTTTGTTGCCATACTACCTTGGGTTAAATTCAGCTAAATCAAACCCATCTAAGCTATCCTCGTTAGACTCAAAGTTCTGAGGCGGTAGGTTGTTCTTGCGCTGATTAATTAATTTACTCTGCTCTGTGTTCTGCTGACTAATGCGAGCCGACTTAGCATCCTCTCTCTGATTCTCCCTTTGGTCTAAAGCTTGCTCGGACACACCACGTAACTGCATGTTAAGACTAAACTCTTTATCCATTAGCATGGATTTAAGCTGAGCCTCATTATTCATCTTCTCAATTTCAAAAGCTATCTCAGCTTGTTTGAGCTGCATCTTAGCTTGACTCTCCGCCTGAATCTTTTGCATAGCAACTTGAGCCGCCATCTCTTGAGACTTTAATTGCTGCTGAGCTGTCATAGCCTGCTTCTGCATAGCCATCTTCTCGTCACGCTCTTGCTTCTTAATTCTCTTAACCTTAAGTAATTGATTAGCAAGTTTTAAGTTTCTTATCTCTCTAATATCAATAGCGTCCTCTAAGTTTATATCACCCTTAGATAAAGCCATCTGTATATTCTGCTCAAGCTGAGCTTTCTCTTCCTCATCAGGAGACACCTCAATAAAGACTCCAAAGTCATAAATGTATAGACTGTTAATCTCGTTTAGGATAGATACATTGTACTTACCTATCTGATTAACAAACTCATCCTTAAAGTCGGCGTACTCTAGTATATCAGAAACCCTGTACGTTAAAGCTTCAGCTAGCGTCTTATAAATATAAAGACTACTATCTAATATGTGCCTTGTAGCTGTGTTGGAATTTAACGCTGCTAGCTTTTGCACTCCAACCAAAGAATTAGGGTCAGGAGTAGAACCGTCTCTCGCTTCATTTAAGCCTGTTACAGCTCGTATCATTCCTAAGTAATGGTTATAGTTACCAATAAGCATTTGCGTTTTGCTAGCCCCTGAATTTGAGGTTAGCTGCTGAATAGGAACTTTACCTTGGTTGTAGTCACCATCCTGCGTGTAGCTTCTACCAATCACACTACCTGTTTGGAAGTATAATCTTAAAGCGTCCTCAGGGTTATACGCACTACCTGTTCCAAGGTCTACCTCATTTAATCCATCCGCGTCAATGTAAACACCGTCAGGTACAACTCTTGATATTACCTGCTGAAGTTTTAAGTGTGTTATCTGAATTAAATCAGCAAAAGGAATCATCCTTCTTACTAAAGATTCAATATTTCCTTTATACATTCTAGGAGCTACGGCTACGTAGTTAGAGATAGCATGCTGACTAGCAGACTTAGGTCTAACCATGTTCTCAGCCATCTCCCACTTAAGTAAGATGTTCGTCCCCATAACCATAACGCCTTCGTACCAAACGTCAATAGTTTTCTCTACCTTCTCGAAGTTACCCTCATCCATCATCTCCACGGGTGGATTAAATTGGTCGTCCTTCTCAATCATCTTAGAGCCACCATTATCATACACCTTCTTCTTATAGACAATCTTCTTAGTAGTCTTATAGTTGAAGTACATTAATGTAGCGGTATCCTTGTAAAAAATATCATTCTCGTAAAACTGAGCTGTGTTGTAGTAGTCGTACCAACTCTGACTGTACTGAGAGATTTTTTCAAAATCCTCATTAGTGAGCGATTGGTCAATCTTACTTAACTCAATAATAGGTACGGTTTTAATCTCACCCCAATAAAAACAATCTTTAAAGTGCGGGTCTTCAGTATAACTGTACACTACATTCGCGGGGTCTACATAACTAACCTTAACTCCTGCGCCCGGTAAGAACTCATGCTTTGCTACACCTATGCCTAATACAGTAAGGTCATAGTCAAATCTTTTCCTTAAGTCTACGTACTTATTCTCTGAGAGTAAGGTGTCAATAGCAGTCTCCTCAGCTATCTCGATAGCCGGCTTGTAGTTTAAGTTCATGTACAAGGAAAGCTCCTCGTCATTATCAGGTAAGTCATCAGGCTCCATAGTAAACGGATTCATACCTGTATTCTTCTGTATCGTCTCAAGGATTGGTTTAGCAACCATCTGTCCTTGAATCATTTCCTGAAACTTACTTCTATTTTCTTGTGATATTGCATCCTCAGCGTAAGCCTTAACCTTAAATAATCTGTCAGACATTCCGTTAACAACGATGTCTACAAACTTAGGTAGGATAGGTACGGGAGTCCAATCAAGGTTTAAATATGAAAGGTCACCATCAACGGCAAGCTCAGTCTTATATTTTGCAACAGACTGTTCACCCCTTGCATATAACCTCAACCTATGAAAGTCTCTCCATTGGTCGTAGTATCTACATGAATTACCATCTCTCTTGAACCACTCGTACTGTATTGCTTGACCTATCTGTATCCCAAATTCTTCAGTTGCTTTTTCTGCATCTGAAACAAATTGACTAGGAAAACCTGCAGCCGATATGTTTACATTTACCTCTTTCATCTATCTTAGTAATTCACTGATTGACCCTTTGTTATTGTACTTAGCAAAGGTAACACTTATTTTTGACTGTTTTTGTTCGGGCTGATACGAGCTCTTCTGATTAGCCATAATGGCTAACCCTGAGCTAATCGAAGCATCAAACTTTGTTCTATTGTTAATATCAAACCTAGCCCAATCCTCAAGAGTTCTAGCGAAAGGCATTAAGCCCATCTCATCAGAATCCCTATACGCACCACTCATATCTATACCGACATGCTTTTCTATGTAAGACTCAATAGCTGAGGCGTGTGATTGCTTTACGTCCTCAGATGAGTTAGGTATTCCCCCTAACTCTTTCTCTGTCTTTGAGAGTTTGTTAAACACCTTATCAGGCCTATTCATTGAGTAACCTCTGTAGCCTCTATTCTTAAAGTGATACAAAAGCCTTGGCTTGTTGTTCTCACAAAGAATTGGCATGCCGTAGAATATACACGCCATCAGAACCTCCTCAAAGAATATCTCTGCAGTCTGTGGCCTAGCTATATACTCTAAGAAAAACTCATTACTAGGAGCCTCATCCATGTTAAACTTAGTAAGCCCATGCAAGGAGCCGTTGGACCCTTTACCACCTACAGTTCCTGATATATCATAGGAGTCACACCCAAATGAACCTATATGCTCATTACCCGGGTACTTGTTACCTCTCTTGCTTACAGACCTGTTCTGAAGATTCTTATTAGGAATCCAACTTACCAAGAACCTACCACGAGTATCGGGGCTAAATACAACCTCAGTATCCTTTACCCCTCCCTTCCAATGGAATGAGCCACGAGTTACGTGGTGCTCTGTAATCAATGAATCGTTATAATCTATCTGCTGATATATTTTAGTAAGGTTAAACAACGAAGACTTGCTCTCATCTCTAAAAGCATGCGACTCTGTTCTAGGGAACTGTCTGTAGAATTCATTTAAAGCATCAGCGTCACCCTTAAGTGAATCAACTTCAGCCTCCCAATAATCTACAGCCCCATTACTTATCATCTCACCATCCACTCCTAACACGGGCTTATTAGGTTTTTTAAATACAGGCATCCCATATCTATCAATAAAACCCTCCATGTTCCACTCCATAGGAATAAACAACGCGTACATACCACTCTTGGTTTGACCGTTGGCATTCCTAGTATTTACATCAGAGTCTTCGTAAAGTTTCTTGAAGTTGCTACCACCCTTAGATAGTGCATTTGATGTAGAACCCATCATGCACTTACCAATAATCTTACTACCCAAACGTAGACACGTTTTTGTTACGCGCCAATTGTTTAAGATATTATTTGGCTTAATCCACTTACCGCTCTCATCGTGTACTAGTAGCAATAGCTTCTCACCATCATACGAGTTGTCATCCGTATTCTTCCAATCTATTGTAGTATCCAACCCCTCAAGCTCCTCAGCTTCAGTGTCGTACATATTCTTCTTAGTAATCTTAGATGCAGGGATTCTAAATGCAAGCTCTGTCTTTGGCTTATCCATACCATCCATGATTGGCTTGAAGAAGAAAGGTAGCCTGCTATTGATAGGGACAACCTTATCGGTAAACATCTTCTTAGCATCAGAACCTGTCTTAGATAGTATTCCTACCCTAGAATCTTTCGCTAGCGTACCCGTATTTACCGCTTCCGAGGACCCCATAAAAGAAAATCCTGAACGCCTTATCTTAAGGTAAGTCATACCAAAAGAACGCTTGTCAGCCTTTGATGCCTCCCAAAAAATAAAAAATATTCTGTTAGCTTCTCGATAGTCGGGATAACCTACATCTATACTAGTCCATTGTAGATACATATAGTGTGAACCTGTTATGTAGGCCGGGTCACCATGATTCATGAACCAATACCCTTCCTCCCTTCTATCAAACTCAGACTCTATATAATCAACCCATCTATCCTTAAAAGGTGACGGCATATCATTCCATTGAAATATAGAGTTTATTTTCTGCAGTTCTTTTGGGAACTCTTCACGCTCCCAATACTGCTGTGATTTTGCTTTATTCCTGCTGTAGCAATCTTTAGGCGTAGGAGGTAATCCTATTCGTAGTCCTGAGATTTCAACGACCTCACCTATCTGACCTGTCTTGGATATGTTTACAAAGTCATACTCCTCGTTGTACCCATACAACCAACTTCGGCTACCATTTTTTTTTGATAGTGGCCTTGAGGGGATGTAATCGGGAATAACGCGATATAAGTTATTTTGACCTTCGTTCTGCAAATCCTTGTTTTGTATCCGTTCTATTAGGGCCCTTAGATTCTATATCTAAAGTCTCCTGCTCTGAATCAATTCTTTTTAATATCTCAAAGGCATCGAATATAGAAAGCTTCTTTGATGCGGCTGCGTTCTTTAACTTATCTGCAGCAAGCTCATCCATAGGGTCCGGCTTTATAATATCCTCCTTAGCAACCTTAATGAGTTGCTTCACAGCCTTATACCCCGCCTCTATAATTTCCTTACGTAAATCTATTGAATCCATATTACAACTTCATAGTTACCTGATGGTCGAATACTCTGTATAGGGTTTTATCATCCACCTTAAACTCATACTCACTGTCAGGGCTAAAGGTAACTAAGTCACCTTCCTTTATATCCTTTGACCTTAAGTAGTCATTAGGATACTTAACGCGACCTATTAAAGGTTCGTATTTACATGACTTATCTATAAAGCTTTCTACAACAGCTACAGGCTCTATAAAACAAAATCTATCATGACTATTCCATTCCCCATCCTGCTTGTATAAGTAGAATTGGTCGTTATCTACAAAGAATAAATCATCCTTAAAGTAACTCTTACCACTCTTACGTCTACCCTTCATGTCGTTGTAAAACTTAAACACGTTGTGATGTACTAGTAAGGTGTCGCCAATCTTTATATCTCCCGTATACCCTACAGGTGTCTCAACAACAACAGCTTCTCGGTTAGAAAACTTATGGTCTTCCTCGGAGGTACTAACGACAAACTCCATACCGCCAATGCTTTTGGTGTTGTTATATCTCTTCCCTTCTAAAGGGCGTACAATAAAATTAAATGGAGACTTCATTACGACCCACAAGCTTCACAGTCCTCGTCATCAATGCTGCAAGCATCAGGCTGTTCTTGGTCTTCTAAGTTGTTTACCCACGAATCAAACGTATCTTTTGCTGACTCTTCTGATTTCTTAAGTTGCTCTAAAGCATCTTTTTGGTCTTCGCTCATCTTAAAAATTTATATTGTACTCGATTGAAATTGGCATATTTGAATTGAATTCTTTCCAAAGAAGAATCTCGTCCTCCCTCTGAATCCAAACCTTTATAGATTGAGAATCCTTATCCTGTTGAATAAGGTGTATCTTGTGAGAGCTGTTAAGTATATCCTGCCCTACAAGGTAATGCATAGCTCCCGACTTGTAGTCAGGGCCTACAGATATTTTTCTAATATCCATAACCCTAGAATGTTGCTATAGCTACTCTTTTCCAAGTGTCAGTAGCTGTGCATATATACAAGTGCGTAGCGTCTGAAGCAAATTGACCCCTAACACCTGTTGATGTTGCAGTAGCAGGCACAACAGAATCGTTAAACTTCTGCATAACATCTTGCAAACTAAAGTTTTTAGTTTCATTATTACTAGATGCAACAGTACCTATTACCTTGTCTGTAAATAAGGGTGGTGAGTTAAAGTATGTGCTAATTTTTGGCATATCTTATTTTTTTTCAGAAGGCTTTACCTCCCCGGTTTTCATATCTATCACTGAGTCTTGACCGTACTTATTTATCAATAAATCCTCGAAAGATTTTGACTCCTTCTGAATCATTGTAACCTGCATCATTAAAGCCTGCTGACGTAAGACAGTTTCTCCCAACTGCATCTTACATTCATTGTACTTCTTCATAGACTCTTGTAGCGTGTCTAACTCTTGTTGTTCTAACTTTTTCATTTGATTTAATTTAGTACAGCAAAGATACAAATTAATTTTTCATGGTTTACTTTTTTGAAGAGCCACCGAAGAAGAAATCAATTATCGTATTTACCTTACTACTCATAGCACCAAACACTGTACTAATAAATCCTATCTCGTAATCTGAAAGCTCTAGTGTGTTAAGTACAAAGTACTTAAACATCGTGTAAGACAAAAAGAAATAAGCTACGGTAAATATTATCGCTAATACCTTCTGTATAATAGCATCATCTTTATATATCTCTCGTGCACTATCTCTGTCTTTAACTTCGAGGGCAAACATATCCTTTTCATGCTCCTTAACAGCTTTCTCAAACTGTTGCTTAAGTTGTATTCTTTCTTCATCTGTAGTAACTACTTCGTCAATAATTGTAGAAGCTTGTCCTACGAGGCTCTGTATAATTGTCTTTATCATAATGTTCTTATATTATCACTAGGATGCTTGTAAGCTGTCTTATTGTTTACGTCCTTATAAGCCTCTAGAACTTGCTTGCGGTTTTTTTCTTCGTTAAAGGAAATATGAATCCATGAGTAATCAAACTCGTTAATCATTTGGTCGAACTCAATATCGTTATCTAGAATATAGTCGTAAATTTTTTTATTATCCATCTGACCCCGAGACCAATGTTGGATGTCCACCGCTTGACCTTTACAATGCTGACTGCGAGAGCTTCCGCCAATCGCCTCATTGAGTGTCGGGTTGCGATAACCACTACTAACCCTGATAGCACCAACCCCATCACGAACAGGCTGTACCACACCTCGGACAAGGAGTTGGAGATTCTTAAGATGGTCTTTCGTAGGTTCATTCTTTATCCCTAATCTTTTAGCTGTATTGCTATGTGTTATTTCAGACAATACAAAGTTCTTACTTAATCTCATCTACTTGATTTTTTGCTTGGGTTATTTCTAATTCTTTGACTACAGTTCTTAGGTAGTCTACGTCTTTTTGAAGATACGAAATTCTAAGGTCTTGCTTTGCATCATCAGGCAATGCACCCATCTCACCACGAGGCCACTTTATTCTAAACTCTTCGTTAAGATGTACAGCGTCCTGCATGCGAACCACATCTAATTGTAGTTGAGCTATCTCAGCGGTCAGTGTAAACCATATCCCCGCCATAGAAACAATACCTACGACAATACTAATAAGGGTTTTTACATCTAGATTAATCTTAGAGCCTTCCGATATGTTTAACTTATCTTCCTCCACAATAAACGTAGCTTAATATTACTGTTGATAGCACTACTGATGAGCAAATGGTAATCATTGTTTTAATTATAAATCGTTGATAGCTGATTGTACTTGTTGTCTTGTTGCGGTTACCTTCAACATTATGTTTGGGGTGAATCTGTACTGCTCCTCTCCGTCTTTAAAAACTATTAGTGTTGGAGCTGTAGATACTTTAAACCTTTCTAATATTGACCTGTCTCTTTTTATAATATGCCTATATGCTTTGCAGTTGTTTAGTTCATGTAAGAATAGTATCTCATTCCCTCTGTTCCATCCTGCCCAAAACTCTACTACTACCACACCCCTTCTTATCTCCCAATCAAAGTTATCAACCCCTATTGAGGATTGACCCTTTGCTGTTAATGAGATTAATGATAGAAGTAATGTGAGTAGGAGTTTATTCATAAAGCTTTTGTTTGATAAGTTTTATATCATCCTTGATTTCAGTAACATCTTCTTGTGTAGACATAATAGTCTGCCTAATAAGCCTGTCCTTCATGTCAAACTCTATCCTTGTAATCTCAGGGTCACTAGGCTTAGGTAGCTCTTTAGCTTCTGCTATGTCAGCTTGAAGACTAAACCACATCGCCACTAGGCTAAATATAAAAAACCCTACCATCCCAAGAGACTCAAGGGTTAAGTTAACATCTGTATCCTTACCTAATTTCATTAACTTACCATTTTTCTTTATTAGCCCAATACGCTGCAGAGCATTTCCCTTTAGCTATGTTCTTTGCATGACGAGCCTTAAAAGATTTTCTTTTAGCCCTCATCTTACTCCCTTCTCCTGCCTTAGGCTTTCCTGCGGTGCTAGCACCTTGCTCACCAAAGCGTATAGTCTTTATCTTCCCGTTGCAGTTTGTAACTACTACGTGTGACTTACTCTTGTGAGATGGTGTTCTCTTAGGTTTATTCAAACCTCTAACACCCGCTCTCTTTATTGCCGATTCTTTCTTCGCTTTATTTATCATACGTAAATAATTTCGTAATCCCCGAAGGTTGTGTTAGTATACCAATTCATTATGATTTATAAATTTCAAAATTTTCTACCCCAAACCTAAACTCTTCATTGTCACAATTTTGGTTATTAGAACCGGGAACGACCTCCCATTCAAAAGATATAAACAAAAGTTGAAGGTCTGCAATATTAGGAGTTACCGTTATAGATTTGTTTGTACCTAAAGTTACATCAGAGTTGCTTGAAATTTCTATAGCCCCCTGAGCAACTGTTTGATGTTCAGATGTCTTTAAAAGAACTTTAGGATTGTAAGGGCATGTGTTTTTTACAACATCGTATCTTATATTGTAAGTATCTCCCTGCTCGTGATAACTAGCCCTAGCTTGATTCTTTTTGTTGCTACTAGTATTAAAACAAAAGTTAAATAAATCAAACCCTGTTATAGATTTGTTTGTACCGGAACTAAAAGGGATTACGAAAGATTCTTGAGCATAAGATTTTGCTATAGTAAAACCCGTTAACAATTGTCCTGTAGGAGCGGGAAGTGCAGGTCCTTCAGGTACAGGTAAGTCTGTGTAAGAGGGAGCAGGAGGTGCTGCCGGAGCTTCCGGAGCTTGTTGCGTTACCATTTCCACGTTAGGGTTGTAAAAATAAGTTGCATCAACCTCTAGTCCGTTACCAACACTATTACCAAGTTCAAACCTTAAATAGTATTGACCGGCAGTCATCTGACCTACAGATAAACCTTTATTAACTAATGTCTGAGCGGGTATCTCAAATGAATGCCATCTCCCATCTCTTGGTAGCACAAAATCTATACCTGCTCCGGCGGACGCTCCAAATGTTACAGAAGCTTGACTATTAGCCGCACCACCAACTATTATATTAAAGTCGTATGATTGAGAAGACTTAAGCGCTATGTGAAAGTTAAAAGACTGCGTTATATTTAAATTTAAAGCTGTTGTTGTTCTAAATCCACCACCACTCCAACCTAAGTTCTGAGCTTGTTGCGTAGTCTCAATACTTACCCAACCTGCACTTGAGGTATTGTAAAAGCTAGTGCCTGAGTAAGGTTTGTTATCTATAGTTCCTGAAAAGTAATCAAAGAATTTAGTTGTATCATCTATGTAAAACTCACCATCAATACGTCCACGTAAAAAATCACCACCTATCTGTTCAAGGATGTAAACAAAGTAGTCGTTCTTAAACAACTCCTCGCCTGCTCCCCAAGTACTTGACAGTAGTCCATTACCTGCACCTATCCCTATGCCGTTGCCCGTTCCTATCATTCTACCAAAGAGCTAAAATGCTTTGAGCGGTAGTACCTGATGCCTTAACCTTTAGAACGTGAACAGGAACAAATGAACCTGTAGGCATTCCTGTAAACGTAACAATATCACCACCAACAGTTTCTACAGTAACATTACCTGCAAGACCTATATAAAGTGTGCATCCGTTATTTTTAGCTCCTTGAGCGTCTACATTGTAAATAACATAAGATTCTCCCGCAGAAACGCTACTACCTGTGCCTGTTAATATTAGTGAGTCTGTACCTACAAGACTGCCTACGGTTCTTTGATTGCCTTCTGTAATCACAGTGTCTCCTACCTGAACACCTAAAGCTACAAAATCTTTAGTTGTATCTCTTAATACGTTATTATTATTCGGAGCTGTAGCAACTCCATTTACTACATTTTGAACTGACGCTATTTGAGGTATCTCAAAATCATCGCAAGGTACTATCGGTAGTGCTCTACCGACTTGTAATCTTTGATATGCCATTATTTGTTTTTGTTATAGGGGAATGCCCTGTTTAGTGTGTCCTTTCTTTTTCCGCAGCCACAGTCTTTTCCTGTAACCTTCTCCACCTGCTGAACAACCTTCTTAATACCGGTTGCCTGAGTGAACTTTTCTATTGAGTCTCCTAGTCCTTTTGATTTCATTACCTGCTACATCCAAAGTTCTTAGCGTAGTTTGCCATCTTGACAACACGCTCTGTATATTTATCAGTGTTCTTCATCACAGCACTCGCCGCTGAACATGCACTGTTAAATCCATTGTTCTTAGCCCAAGCTGTAAACTTACCCTCGTTAGATTTTTTAATCTGAGGAAACTTCTTTGTTCTTCCCTTGGTAGCCACGTTACTTTATTTTACCTATTATATTTTTTCCTTTAAACTTAAACGAATCATCAACAACGTAACCACCCTTCATCTGTACTAATCCTTTAGGGTCTTTAAATGTACCCCAATCATCGTCATAGTAAGTATTCTTTCCTGTTTTAGTTAAGTATTGACCGTGTAAATAACCTGTTGACTTAGGCGTAGAGCGTTTATTTCTCTCCTTTTTTGGTGGGTCAAACTTAGATTGTGATAATGGGTTGTTTAAATCTCTCATATTATTTTTTAATTATAGCTCCTAGGTGTGCTCCTACTTTGCGGTCCTTAATACATTGGTGCTCGTAAGACATTGAGTGGTCTCCGCCGTATGCGTGGCCGTAGTCCTTCTTTGACATAGCCTTTGACTCATCACGCCTATCTTTCATTGATTGTGACTTCTTACCGTTCTTAGCTCCTAAAGACTCATCTAATCTTGAATTATAACCTTGCTTTTTCATAATATTATTATTTTACACAAAGATAGTTAAAAATTATTTTACTCTGATTTAGCTTGTATTACTACCCACCTAGTGCCGTCAGACCATACAGCTATTCCGTTGTAAGGTTTTTGTATGTTATAAAACGCACCACCATCTATTGTCTCAGGGGGCAAAGCGGTAACGTGAACTTTATCATTAGCACCTACCGTAGCGTTGTTAGATATTCGTATCACTCGATATGGATGAGATGCTGCTGATGGTAAATTTAATACATGAGTACCTGACCCCCCATCCCAATCAATATCAACCATGTTATATTCAACATCATAATCAGTATCACCACCGGGGGTTGCTGTAAGGAAGTAAGGTATTATCTTAGTGACGGAGTTATTTATAATGTAGTTATTTACAAACTGAGACAGCTCCTCAATTGTATAAGCATCCCTCATTGAGTTTGCTAGCACCGAACCTCTATTGGTGGTATCTACAAATGATGCTACTCCGTGAAATTTTGTTCCGTCAGGTATATTAGCCATCTACTTCTTCTTTTTAGATACATACGTATCGTTCCACACACTCGCTAAGTCATTAGTTCTCTTCTGCCACGCCTTGTCAAAGCCTGTCTTTCTAGGTCCTGCGTATGTGATTATTCCTTTTCCACCACCTTTTAAATCTTTTAACTTCTTCTTATTAGCCTTAAGCTCTGAGCTTAAAGCGTTTACCTTAGAAGATGCTGTGTCAGGATTCGATAACTTCTTTTTTAAAGACTCTATCTTCTTACTTACTCTAGTTAATTTATTCTGCTTACTAGGTTGTTTCATAATTACTATATTTGTAATTACAAATCTACAAAATTAAATTGAATGGAAAATGACTACCTAAAGTATTGGAGAGTAATACGATACTTCATAAAAGCTAAGTACGGCCTCACGCAATCAGACCTTGATGTTATACTATTCCTAAACTCAGAGGGTTACTTCACCAAGGACAAGTTTAATGAGTTTGATGAGCTATTAAGTTGGGAGGATAAAAGGTTTGACAGATTACATGCCAAGGGGTGGATACAGACCTTCAGGAAACGTAACGGCCCTACCAAGGCGGTGTACGTGCTGTCATACAAAGCTAAGAGGGTATGTACCTCTATCTATAAAAAACTAAGTGGGGAAGAAATCCCCACTAGCCAATCAGCAAACCCTATGTTCGCCAAGAATGTAAAATACACCGATAAGGTGTATCGAAATTTTATAAAGAATCTAAATAAGTCTATACGACAACAACGACATCGTGCTCCTGAATAATAGTAAACTGCTCGTCCTCAATGAACATGGTGTAACCCGTTCTACTGTCATAGTAAATCGTATCTCCCTTATTGATTACAGTTACGTCAGTACCCGACTCAGCGACTGTTGCTTTCTTGTATCTTATACCATCGACATCATCTCCTGAGAGAAGTAGCCCTGACTTGGTGGTTATCTCTTCCTTAACCTTCTTGATTGCAATATATTTCCCTATTGGTTTCATTTAGTATCCTGTTAAAAGTTTAAGTACATCGTCAATAGCTTTGTGCCTGTGGTTGTCCTCTAGGATAACCTTAAACACATGGGTGCTATCTTTTATCTTTGCGAGCTCTTGTATTGCTGAGTTGTTCACATCCCCTAGGTCAATCTGTTGGTTGTCACCGCAGAAAATCATTATCGAGTCCTTCCCTAGCCTACCTAGTGCCATGCGCAACTGCGCCTTGGTGAGGTTCTGAAACTCATCCACTATAACCACAGCGTTATCAAAGGTGCGCCCACGGAAGTGTGCTAGTGACACTAGCTCTATCTCCTCCTGCTCAACCATCTTAGCTATCTTGTCAGGCTTGTTATATACCTTACGCATGTTAGACATGATGGGCACAAGCCACGGCTCTAGCTTCTCCTTCTCGTTGCCGGGTAGGAAGCCATTGTCCTCAGTGGCGATGGTTGGCCGAGTAATGATTATCTTATTGTACTGACGCTTGAAGAACATATCCAAAGCCACTTGTACAGCAAGGAGGGTCTTTCCCGACCCTGCCTTACCTACAACAAAGCTGAACGCGTGAGCTATAATATTCTCCTTGGCCTTCTTCTGCTCTGCCGATAAGCTTACGTTAAACCGTACATTACCCTTTGGGGGTGTCTTCTTCTTGTTATCCATTAGTTTGTATCGTAGCTACGGGCCATTGTCACGATAGCGTTAGTGCTGAGAAGTGTGACAGCTACTGACACAGCATTCTGCAGTGCGTTCTTAGTAACCTTCATCGGGTCAATAATACCCATTGTCATTAAGTTACCATACTTATCGTTCTTCACGTCGTACCCGTAACCCTTCTTAAAGTCATCCTTGTACACCTCGTCATACTTTAGACCCGCGTTCTCAAGGATTGTCTTGATAGGAGCCTTAAGCGAGTGACAGATTATCTCACAAGCAGCCTTCTTCTCATCAGACCAATTGCTATTCCAATCACACGAGTCAGCAATGTTAGCCAACGCCAACCCTGCACCCGGTAGTATACCCTCTACAGTAGCTGAGCGAACAGCGCATACAGCATCGTCAACACGGTCATGCAGCTCCTTCTGCTCTAGGTCAGTCTTACCGCCAACGTATATAACGCCGATTCCGCCCGTTAGAGACGCTATCCTTGACAGAATGAACTCTTTCTCATCCTTGCTCATTGAAAGCTCGTGAGCGTCCTGTAATTGGCTCACACGCTCCTGTATAGATTCTTCTGATACCACCTCATCGTCCTTGATGACAATTGTTTGGTTTCTTCCAACGATAACCTTCTTAGCTTTACCCAAGTCATCCGGGGTAATTAAACTTAAGTCGTCACCCGTCTTCTCACTGTAGTAGGTAGCCCCAACAGACAGCGCAATGTCGTTCATCAGCTCGTGCTGCTTGTAACCAAAGTTCGGCGGCTGTATCACACAAACCTTCAACCCATTCTTCATTACGTTAGCGGCCAACGTGTTTACCACGTTAGTAGAGCATGGAGCAATAATAAGTAGCTTGCTGTTATTTGTGATGATAGGCTTGAGAACGCTCTCAATCTGTAGCACGTTACTTATCTCAGCGTCACTAACCAATACATAAGTATCCTCGAGTATGCACTCGTCCTTCTTATGGTTATTAATAAATAAGTTTGAGGTATACCCCCTATCTACCTTAATACCCTTAGTGGTCTCATAGTAAGTCTCAGCAGTTTGACTGCGCTCAACAGTAACAATACCATTTGAGCCTACCTCCTTATACACGTCAGCAATAATCTTACCAACCGCAGGGTCGTTATTAGCCGATATGGTAGCAACGCTAGCTAGCTTCTTGTCAGTGACAGGCTTGCTCATCTTCTTAAGCTTACCTACAACCACATTAGTAAGGTCAACCATCTCACGTAAGACAGCAGTCTTGTTGTGCTTAGACTCTATAACCTTCTCCCCTGCACGCACCAAGGCGTTAGACAAGACAATAGCCGTAGTCGTTCCATCACCCGCAGATACAGCAGTCTTCTCCGAAGCCTCCTTCACTATTCTGACTGCTAGATTCTCCACAGGGTCAAGCAAAGCAATTGACTTCGCTACAGTAACACCATCCTTGGTGACTGTCATCCCTTGCGTATGTTCTTGTGATTCAATAAGCACCGTGTTACCTTGAGGACCAAGTGTGCTCTTTACCGCATTAGTGATTTTCTCTAGACCCTTAAATAGTTTCTCTCTACCCTCATCCGAGAAATGCAACTCCTTAGGAGTGTATCCTGATTGATTCATTGTTATTTGATTTGATTTCTACAAAGATAGTAAATCTTTTTTAATATCATAATATGTAAATGACGAGTCAGGGTCGCTCTATATATATATATATAATATATATCTCTCTCTCTTTTTTTTTTCACTACAATATAGAGTAAAAATTAACATTATTGTCAATGTACTTAGTAATCAATTACTTAGCTTTTTCATAACAACATTAAAACAACATAATATTAACTCTTTATGTCAATTATCGTAATAGTGTAAACAAAAAAAGAGGGGATAACCCCTCTCTTACGAATTGAAAGTCACTACCCAATCAATTCAACCATCAAACACAATGATATTATCTGCCGAACATGTTGCGCATATCCTTACGCATTTCAGCTTTTTCTATTCCGTTGGCAATAACATTTGCCTTCTCATTCATCTTTACAGCCTTGCGAATTTCTGAAGCCTCTTCAATTCCGCTTTTACCTGTTGGTCTATCATTAATTAATCGACCGTCCTTTACTTTTAATCCACTATAGTTCATCCCTGAAAATTTTTATGTGTATACTAATTAATCCTAAATATAAAATGTACTCCGAGAAATTATAATCCTTATCGTTTGGGTATATACCAAAGCCTAAGCAAAAACCTATCTTAATTCTATTCTGTAGTTCTATCTCGTACATGGGGTAAAGATACAAAATTTTTTAGATATGTGTAGGTTGTGGGTTCCCCCCCGCCACACGCGCACGCACCCTCGAACGAAACCGATTTTTTTTTCAAGGGTGGGGTGTCGTTTTGGTCTATGCGTATCCGTTTTTTTGGCGTTTTCCCTACAGGCATTCCCGCCGTGCGCCCGTCCGCCGTCCGCCGTACGTCCGCCATTCCACGAAATTCCGTTATCACGGATTCTACCGCGTATTCACCGCGCCCAATGTCTTTGCCCTAAAGACAAATCTCAATATTGCATGTCAGCACATGAGAGGTTACCACCGACCGACCAATTTAGCCCCAAATAAATTGCCCCAAATACACTGCGCTGTATACTGCATGTTTACTGCGCTTGTATAAATTCTGTCAAAATAATGTATAAATAATCTGTATATAGTTTTTTTATACGAGAATTAGTCATATCTTAGCATTGCGGATGGGGATACACCCCGAGCGAAATTAACGTAACTTACTTAAAACCAACAGATTATGAGAGATTTAGCAACAATTACTAGAGAAACTAGACGAATTTTATCCAATGCATTTGGAAACGTGACGATAGCGAAGGAGTCAAAGATTCATGCAAGGCTGTTCATGAAGGTGGAATTCTCAGAAGTTGAAATCATTGAGGTAGGTATACATAATGTTGTTGTTAATATGAACCATGAGACATGGTTAATGCCTATGAGGGATGTGGAGAACGTATTCTTAACCATAGGAAAGGGCAGTACATTATTTGTCAACTTGGAGACGGGATTGTGGGAGGATGCGGAAACGGGGAAGCTACCTTGGGAAGTCAATCAATAGGTTAACTGATGAGTCTTTAATAGACGAAACAATGCCCTCGGGCATTGTCTTAACCATTTAAAATTTAAATTATGAGAGCAATTAACACAAATGTAGCTGAATTACTTGAGAGTAATGTAGCGGAATTCAATGGCGCATTTGACCTATTGAACGAACTGAATGCCAATGACGTTTACGCATTCGATAGGAAAATTAAGTTAGCAAAAAAGGTTCACTTAACCTACCAATGGTTTAAATCACCCGAAGGAAAGCAGTGCTTTGAGTATGCCGGTATTGTGATGACAAAGGAGGAATTCGCAATGGATGTCTTCGGATGGAAATACTCGTTCTTTGCTGACCAAAACAGAGTAGGTAAGGTGGTCGTGGAAGACCAAAACATCGTCTCAAAGTACAAGCGACAATGCACGACCATGGAGAATGCGGGCAATGTGACTGCATCGCGCTCAATCGCTAATCTTATCAAATTCATTAAGGCTGAGCAAAGCGGAGATGATGCGCAGGTAGTAAGCACAGAGGAATCTGCTGAGGCAACTGCTGAGGCAACTGCTGAGGCAACTGCTGACGAGCCAACAAACAAGGTCATCAAATCTTACATTGTTAACGGGCAGTTATTCGAGGATGGTATTGG
>ENA-OQVM01001102-OQVM01001102.1-marine-metagenome-genome-assembly--contig:-NODE-1102-length-37351-cov-11.340237_pt1 | contig 37351 bp, 37 predicted proteins | sample MGYA00237776_ERZ505498 | MGnify/ENA primary metagenome ERZ505498 (study PRJEB26159, sample SAMN06265151) | marine metagenome | isolation source: Helgoland LTER site | place: Germany:Helgoland, sampling...
GCCTTTGGATACCAAGCTTTATATTCCAACACCACAGGTCGTTTTAACAATGCCTCTGGATCCCAAGCTTTATTTTCCAACACCACAGGTACTGACAATAGTGCTTTTGGACATAATGCTTTATATGAAAACACCACAGGTAGTAACAACACTGCCTCTGGCGCTTATGCTTTAACTGACAACACCACAGGTGCTTTTAACACTGCCTCTGGATACCAAGCTTTATACTCAAACACCACAGGTAGTTACAACACTGCCTCTGGCACTTGGGCTTTAGCTGACAACACCACAGGTAGTAAAAACACTGCCTCTGGATATGAAGCTTTAACTTTCAATACCACAGGTGATCAGAACACTGCCTCTGGATACTCAGCTTTATATTCCAATACCACAGGTAGTTACAACACTGCCTCTGGATACCAAGCTTTATTTTCCAACACCACAGGTAGTTACAACACTGCCTCTGGATACGAAGCTTTATTTTCCAACACCACAGGTAGTTACAACACTGCCTCTGGATACAGAGCTTTATATTCCAATACTACAGGTATTGAAAACAATGCCTCTGGATACCAAGCTTTATACTCAAACACCACAGGTAGTTACAACACTGCCTCTGGATACGAAGCTTTATATTCCAACACCACAGGTGCTTTGAACACTGCCTTTGGATCCGAAGCTTTATATTCCAACACCGAAGGTAATAACAACACCGCCTCTGGATACGAAGCTTTATATTCCAACACCGAAGGTGATTACAACACAGCCTCTGGATACAGAGCTTTATATTCCAATACTACAGGTATTGAAAACACTGCCTCTGGCGCTTATGCTTTATTTTCCAACACCACAGGTAGTAACAATAGTGCTTTTGGATACCAAGCAGGATCCGATCTAACTTCTGGTAGTGCTAACACTTTTATAGGATACGATGCATGTCAAGGCGTAACATCAGCAAATAATTTCTTTTGTTTTGGAATCGGAGCAAACACAATTTTTGCAGCAAACGCAGTAACAGGAAATATGATCTTAGGTAATGGTAGCGGTCAAGTCACTATAGACGGAGATTTATATGTTACTGGCGATATCTACTACGATGGGTCCTCTAATAATTCCTCTGGTACAGATCAAACCGGTATAGATTCACCTGCTGAAATAAAAGGTCAAAACGGAGGAGTGTCATCGGATGATCAACTAAATGTTTCACAACAAGAAAATAGTAACAACGAGGATGCTTTAGTCGATAACGTTAGCATTAATGAAGAAGCCTTAATCTCACATATTCCATCTGAAAAGCTTCGTGATACTAATATAAATAAATCACAGCAATCAATAAACACCGAATCCTTTGATGCAATTGATGTAAGACTAACATCAATAGACCAATCGATTTTTGGATTAGGAACCAGAATAGATGGCTTAGATACTAGGGTATCTACTTTAGAGCAATCCATCATATCAACTGTTACTGCCATGGAAGATGGGTTCGCTATGTCTGCCGCCATTGCTGCAAGACCAACGCCTAATACCCTTGGTTGGAACTTTACTGCAGGAGCAGGTAATTACGCTTCAAGTAATGCTCTTTCAGCTGGTTTTGTTTACGTCAATCCTAATTACGCCGTTTCAATTAACTTTGCAGAGGCTGAGGGCTCATCAAAGAGCATGACAAATATCGGAGTCTCTTACAATCTAACTAACTTATTTGGGAAAAAATAACTATGAAAATAAAACTTTTAACATTAATGGCATTAACTCCTTTTTTTATTAATGCAACTGAAATTATATGCGCCGGTCAAGGCAACCAAGGCGAGCTAATTGAAATCGAGCTGAATTACTTTGAAGCAAAAAAAGAGCTACAAATAGATGGTATGTTGTACCCAATTCAGATTGATAATAAATTTGCCGTTGCCTGGAGTAACACAGCTGATGGTGTTAATTTTGTTAATATCTTAAGCAAGATTAATGGATCTCTTCAAGTTATCATTAACGATGAAGAAGGCAATCAAAACCTAAGGGCATCACTTCAATGTGTTGAAGCTAAAAAGGCTTTATTTAGATAATCAGATTACTTTTTAAAGATTAAATCTTTCTAGCTTCTTCTGGAAGCATGACCGGAATTCCATCTCTTACAGGATAAGCTAGACCAGATTCTTCAGATATTAATTCATTATTTTCTTTGTCATACTCAAGAGGGCTCTTGGAAACAGGGCATATAAGAATGTCTAGTAGTTTTTGATCTAATATTGTCATATTTTTGCAGTATACATTAGGATTTATATTGTTTGTATATATGTTATTGTAATTACACAAATTCACAGAACTTGAAACTATGGATCATTTAAAGTTAATAGCATTAAAAGACTTTCCGTTAGTTCAACCAAATGATGATTTGCCATCTCTGATACTTAAATCTTTGAAATTAAATAGTGTTGTTCTTGAAGATGGGGACGTTATTGTTATTGCTCAAAAAATTGTCTCCAAATCAGAAAATAGGTATAAAAATATTGATGAAGTTATTGCCGGCAGAGATGCAGAGGAGCTTGCAAAGAAATTAAATAGAGAGCCTGGTTTCATGCAGATAATCCTAGATGAATCATCAAAGATTCTAAGCACAGAAAAAAATGTCATCATTGTCGAGCATAGGCTTGGTTTTATTAATATAAATGCTGGCTTAGATAGATCTAATATTGAGCAAGATAATAATATAGTGCTACTTCTTCCAGATAACCCATCAGCAAGCGCCATCAATCTGCAGGAAAGTATATCTCGTGAATCAAATCAATCTATATCAGTGATTATTTCTGATTCAATGACAAGACCTTACAGATCTGGCGTCACTAACTTTGCTCTTGCTAGCTCTAATATACCAAGCCTTATTGATCTTAAAGGAGAGCTTGATATATATGGCAATTCTTTAAAAAGTACTGAAATAGCCATTGCTGATGAGTTATCTGCTGCCGCTGGAATTTTAATGGGGCAGGGCAATGATGGACAACCAGTTATCATTATAAAAGGCTTCAATAGAGATAAATATTCAAAAAATGACGCATTTAATTTAATAGTTAATGAAGAAGATGACTTGTATCGATAACATTGTCTAGATTGTCTACTATAATTAGCGCATGAAATTATTTAGCAAAGAATCAATTATTTTTTATAGTATTTTAGGTGCTTTTACTGGGTTTGTTATTGCACCATTTATAAGAAGTTTAATGGATTTATCAACTCCCATAGAGTTAATAATTACAACTTGTTTTATTATTCCTATGTACGTAATTGCAAAAAAATTATTGCTCAAATATTTTATTAAAAATTAGTCTTTAAGAAGTTGGTGAAGAAACTTTGGCTTGTCTGTAATAATGCCATCAACATTCAAATTGATTAATTTCTTTAATGTTTTCTCATCGTTAATAGTCCACACCATTATTTTAAGATTTCTGCTTTGTGCATATTTTATAAATCTTTTTGTTACAACCTTTATTCCATGTGAATACATAGGCACCTGAAGACAATCCCCAGGAATATTACCTCTATAAAGACCAAAGCTTGCTAATAACAATTTAGCCACCTCTTTTGGGCCCATTGAAAGACACATTTCTGGATAATTATCCTGCACTTGCTTGAGTCTTTTGCTGCTAAAGCTAGCAATACAAACTCTACTTTCTGCATTATTAGCTTTAATAACCTCAAGCGCAGGGATTGCCACCATATCGGTCTTAAGATCAATTTGAAACAACAGGTTAGGGAAGGCTTTTAAAGTTTGATCAAGTGTTGGTATTGCATGATCATCGAATATTCTTAATTCATCAATTTGGTGTGATGTCAGAGAACTAAAAATTTCATCTTTACCTGTAATTCTTTTTAAGGACTCATCATGGAATATATAAGGAATCCCATCCGATGAAACCTGAACGTCTGTTTCTATAAACTTACAACCAAGAGATTGAGCATACTCAAAGGAAGCCAAGGTATTTTCATATGACTCAATTGATCCGCCTCTATGCGCCAGGACGGCTAAACCAGAATAATTTAGATAAGCTTTCATGAAGAGATATTGTATACATTATTGATGTAAAATAAATAATCTAAAAATTACATTAAATATTGCTTTGAATAAATTTGATTCCATAAGGCCCTATCAAGACCACGAAGTTAATAACACATTAAAGAAATTATCCTTCGATAGAAATATCATAGACACCATTCTCGATACTAATACGTATCCGTTAATAAAAAAATTACCTTTTTCTAGAGGCTTAATCTCATTAATGCTATGGATGAAAGTAAGAAATATACAATCAATTAAAGAGTATCAGGATATTTTTGAAGGCATAGTAACTAATATTGTTGATAACTCAATAAATAATTTCACGGTTTCGGGCATAGAAAATCTTGATAAAGATAAGTCATACCTATTCATATCTAATCACAGAGATATTACTCTTGATTCTGCTCTTTTAAATTTAACGTTACGTAAGAATGGTTTTAATACCACTAATAATGCTGTTGGTAATAATTTGCTAAATGAAGAATGGGCATCAGATCTTATGAGACTTAACAGGAGCTTTATTATTGACCGTAGCGATAAATCAAAAAAGGATATATATAAAAGCTTATTTTTAGCTTCAGAATTTATATCTATGTCATTAACAGAAAAAAATGAATCTATTTGGATTGCACAAAAACAAGGCAGATCAAAGGATGGAGTTGATTTTACAGACCCATCTGTTTTAAAAATGATTCACTTATGTGGGCGCAAGACAAAAATTAATGATTTCCTTAATAACTTGTCCGTAGTCCCAATTTCCATATCCTATGAAAAAGATCCAAATGATTTGCTTAAAGCAAAAGAAATTTATCTCACATCGATTAATAGTGAATACAAGAAAGAGCCAAGGGAAGACTTGCAGAGCATTTCAGATGGAATTACTGGCCATAAAGGGAATGTACATTTATCAATAGGCAAAGTTTTAAATTTTGAAGAAGATTGCTATGAGGCATCAGCTAAACTACTAACATCTAAAATCAATAATTTATATAAATGCCATGCAACAAATGAAGCAGCGTGTGTTATTCAGGGATTTCCTATAAACGACCCTCAATTCTCAGAAGAAGAAATAGAAAATGCCATGTCGTATCTAAGAGAAAGGCTGCAATTGGTTGAAGAAGGAATGCAACCTTTCTTGTTAAGGCAATATAGTAATTCTAATTATAAATTGTAGCCTTGTTCATTGTGTTCACTCATATCTAAGCCTATTTCTTCATCTTCTGAAGAAACCCTAATATCGGTTACAAATGAAATTACTTTCAAAGTCAATAGTGTAGCTATAGCAGTCCAAGTGCATATTATTATTATTCCTTTAATTTGAATTATGAGTTGATCAAGAACTCCAGAATCAGATATGCCCGCTGAACCAGATCCTAAAAATCCATCTGGAGTACCAACAAAACATAGCATTATTATTCCAAGCATTCCACCAACACCATGAACTGGAAACACATCAAGAGAATCATCAATTTTAAAATATGACTTAACAGCCTGAGTTGCATAAAAGCAAATAACTCCAGCTAATAGACCAATCAATATAGCTCCAGCTGGTCCTACTGTTCCAGATGCTGGTGTAATCGTTGCTAAACCAGCAACCATTCCAGTAGCTATTCCAATGATTGTAGCTTTTCCAGATTTTAGCCACTCAATAGCCATCCAAGAAAGGGCACCCACCGCTGCACTAATATGAGTTACAAGCATTGCCATTCCTGCTGATCCATCAGCAGCTAATGCACTACCTCCATTAAATCCAAACCATCCAACCCATAACATCGAAGCACCTATCATGACCATGGTTCGATTATGAGGGGGCATAGGAGTTTTCATAAATCCATTTCTTTGCCCTAGGTATAGCGCAATCACTAAAGCTCCGACCCCGCAGGTTGCATGAACAACAAGCCCACCAGCAAAATCGATTACACCTAGATTTGCAAGATATCCGCCACCCCAAACCATATGGCAGGCTGGTAGATAGACTAAAGTAAACCAAACAACAGAAAATAAACACATTGCACCAAATTTCATTCTTTCAGCAAAGGCGCCCACAACTAGGGCTGGTGTTATTATTGCGAATGTCATTTGAAATGTAATAAAAACAGTCTCAGGAACGCCTCCAACAAGAGAGTCTCTACCAACACCATTAAGAAAAACCGCACTTAAATTACCAATAAAAAGACCATCCCCTTTGAAAGCAAGACTATAGCCATAAACAACCCAGCATACTGAAATCAGGCATGCTATTGCAAAGCATTGCATTAATACCGATAACACGTTTTTTGATCTAACCAAACCGCCATAAAATAAAGCTAAGCCCGGTAAAGTCATAAATAAGACTAAGGCTGTTGAGGTTAATATCCATGAAGTGTCGCCACTATTTAGTTCAGCTGCATAAATCGAAGGAATAAAAAATAAACCTACATTCAATAGAAAAAGTTTTTTCAACATAATATCTCCCAAAAAAATATATTATCTATTGTATTAGCATGCAATTTATATGCCATTTTATGAAATGTGGATAGTTTAAATACAGTGCAAAAGAAAAGGAGTTGCTATTTTGGGTAACAACTCCTTTAGGGGACATAAATAAGGTAATTAGGGGGGGCCTTATTTACATGTAAAAGCTAGAACTCTGGATAGGCTTCAACTCCAATTTCAGACTTATCTAAACCTTCGTATTGTTCTTCATCAGAGGCTCTGATTGGCAGGAATTTATTTATAACTAATATAGTTATCAAGCTAGTAATAAAGGTAAAACCAGCAATCGATAAAACTCCAATGAACTGAATTACGAATGATGCATCATTCGTAAACGGTACAACCATTACACCTAATATTCCTACTATTCCGTGAGCAGATATAGCCCCAACAGGGTCATCTATTTTTAATCTTTTATCAAAAAATAAGATAGAGAAATAAACTAAAGCACCTCCAGATGCTCCTATAAGAACTGCTTGACCTGCAGATGGATCTAACGGATTTGCTGTTATAGCAACAAGACCAGCAATTGCTCCATTCATTGCCATTGTTACGTCCATTTTTCCAGTTAATATCAAACTTAGAAGAATAGCTGCAACAACTCCACCACAAGCTGCCATATTTGTATTTAAGAATACTTGACTAACAGCTATAGCACTTCCTTCACTAGCTATGGCTAATTCAGAACCACCATTGAATCCAAACCAACCTAACCATAGTATCCATACACCCAATGCTGCCATTGGTATATTCGAGCCAGGCATTGGTAAAGATGAACCATCGGCTGCGTATTTACCATTCCTTGCTCCAAGAACAAGAGCTACTGCTAATGCCGCTGCTGCTCCACAAAGGTGAACAGTGCCTGATCCAGCATAATCCGAATAACCCATTTGATTTAGGAATCCTTCTCCCCAGTTCCAATATCCTTGAATTGGGTAAATGACTCCAGTCAGAACAACTGCAAACAAGAAGAATGGAATTAATTTCATTCTTCCAGCAACGGCTCCTGATACTATAGACATAGCTGTGGCAACAAAAACAACTTGAAAGAAGAAGTCCGCCTGTTGTGAATATGCCATTCCATATGGAATCCCAATATCTTCATTAGCTAGGCTTGTAGATAAACCAAGTGAAGCTAAGCTAAATTCTGGTAAAACACCACTTATAATAGTTGCATCACCAGGGTACATAACCATAAATCCACATACCAAGTACATAATACAAGCTATAGAATATAACCCTATATTTTTAGTAACAATTTCTGATACATCTTTCTTTTGAACAAGTCCTGCTTCGAGCATAGTAAAACCAGCCGCCATAAACATGACTAAAGCTCCTGCCATTACGGCATAAAATGTATCTAATGCAAATGCAATTTCCATTTTTTTACTCCTTATACTGCTTCAGAACCAGTCTCACCGGTTCTGATTCTGACGACTTCATCGACAGTTGTTATAAATAATTTTCCATCACCAATTTTTCCAGTTTGAGCTGTTGTTACGATAGTCTCTTTAACAAGCTCAACCTTCTCATCATCGACAAGAATTTCTAGTTTAATTTTTGGTAATGTATCGACAGAATATTCAGATCCTCTGTACATTTCTGTATGTCCTTTTTGTCTTCCATAACCTTTTACTTCAGTTATTGTCAGACCTTCAATTCCAGCTGCAACTAAAGCCTCTCTAACTTCTTGAAGTTTAAAAGGCTTAATGATTGATGTTATTAATTTCATAATAGGGGATTATTTAGAAATTAAAGACTTGCTGAGATTGAAAATACAAATGCGTCTTCATCTGCACCGTATCCTCCATCAGAAAAATCTGAGTAAGCTAGACCGCAATCATATGAACCGCATGAGAAGCCATAAGAAATACCGAAGTTATCACCATAATCATCATATTCGCCATATGAGAATCCAAAGTCACCTAAAGCATATGAGATTTCAGTATAATCTGGCGCTGAATCTTGACCTAAAGCAAATGTAAGACCAAAGTCACCCATTGATAATCCAATAACAACTTCTTCAAAATCTAAACCAGTATTATTTTCAGGATAGTCAAATGCTACGTAACCTAAATCAACTCCAACTCCTCCAACCTCAAAACCATAACCAAAGTAGTAATCTAATTCACTTCCAGCACCATCATTAAAGTTCACATTCGAACCCCAAATACCGGCATAAAATCCATTTTCTGCTGCATAGTCAAAACCACCTGACATAGCTGGACCATCGGTTTGTGTCATGCCTCTCCAAATATAATCAGAGGCAAAACTTACATTTGCACTAACTGATGCAAACGTAGGAAGAGATACCAAACTCACCAATAATAATAATTTTTTCATTTTTTACTCCTTTTATAAAAAAATAATTGATATTCACTAATACCTAATGCAATTAGCGTGCCAATCTGAAATAGTTTTATGAAATGTAATTTGAAGATATAATGAATCTACAAATTAAAGGGGTAATCTGATGGATTTAAAAAATAATGTAGCACTTGTAACTGGTGGAGCTTCTGGCTTAGGAAGAGGAACTGTTGAGTATTTAGTTTCAAAAGGAGCAAAAGTAGCAATACTTGATATCAATGATGACAAAGCTAAAGAAGTTGTTGATTTATTAGGTGCCGATAATGTTTCTTATTTTAATACCAATGTTATGGAAGAAGAATCTGTTCAAAATGCTATCGATGGTATTAAAGAAACTTTTGGCAAACTTAATTTTGTTATCAACTGTGCTGGAACTGGTTATGGTGCGAGAATATTAGGTCGTAAGGGACCACACCCTTTAGATATTTTTAAATTTATTATTGATTTAAATCTTGTTGGTACATTTAACGTAATGAGATTAGGCGCTGAGTTAATAGATAAAAATGAACCTGATGCAAAAGGCGAAAGGGGTGTCATTATAAATACTGCATCTATAGCAGGTTATGAGGGCCAAATTGGTCAAGCCGCTTATAGTGCCTCAAAGGCTGGTGTGATTGGACTGACATTAACAGCTGCAAGAGACCTAGCTCGTCATAACATCAGAGTTTGTACTATTGCACCTGGAATATTCGATACTCCTTTAATGCAGCTAGCAAAAGATGAAAATAAAGAGACCTTGCTTGAAGCTACACAGTTTCCTCATAGGTTTGGACATGTTGATGAATATGCTCAATTAGCTGAGCACATTATTAGCAATACTTATTTAAACGGTGAGACTATTAGGCTAGATTCTGCAATGCGAATGGGTCCTAAGTAATATTTACTGGACAGCAACCCAATAGGTCATAGCTACTACGACTACAGTTACTAAGAAGAGTATGACTCTTGTATCTGACTTACTATCTTCGTTTGCTTCTGCAGATTCGTAATATTTTTCAAATTCATCTTTATTCATTTTAAGCTCCGTGTTTAATGACTATTCTTCCTACTTGTTGACCTTGGAGAATTTTATTAACTTCCTCTCCAATAGTATCGAGATTTATTTCTTTAGTTTGTGATTTAAGATCAAGTTGCCATTCTGAGGACAAAAGTCTCCATAATTCTTTCTTTAGTTCGATTGGGGATTCAGCAGAGTCAATACCTATCAAAGAAACTCCGCGTAATATAAAAGGAAAAACAGAAGATGTGAACTTCATACCTCCGACATTTCCACAACATGAAATTGCACCCTCATTTGAAATCATAGAAATCATCTTTGCAAGCATATCACCACCAACAGTATCTACTGCTCCAGAATATATTGCCTTATCAAGAGCTCTTGCTGGTTCTGCCATATAGTCAGATCTTTGAATAATTTCTGTTGCTCCCATATTTAGTAATGTTTTATCCTCATCTGTCTTGCCAGTTATAGCGTGTACTTCATAACCAAGCTTGGATAATATATTAACTGCGACAGAGCCAACTCCACCAGTAGCCCCAGAAACCAAAACTGGTAAATCTTTTGATACCCCAGAATCAATAATTTTTTTAACACAGGCTGCAGCTGTTATACCAGCTGTTCCAATACTCATAGCATCAAACATTTCCATATTTTCAGGGAGATGAAGAACCCAGTCAGCAGGTAAATGAACAATTTCACCAAAACCTCCATGAACTGCCATTCCAATTTTATAGCCAGTGGCAACTACATTATCGCCTTCTGAAAATCTTTCATCTGCGGATTCCAAGACAGTTCCAACGACATCTATTCCTGGAACAAAAGGGTAGGCCTTTGCAACACCTTTAACCCCGGTGGAGGCTAAAGCATCCTTGTAATTTAATGATGAGTAATGAACACTTATTATTAAATGGCCTGCTTCTATTGCCGGCTTATCTAGCTCTTTCACTGACCCATTAAATTGATCGTCTGTTTGCTCAATGAGATAAGCCTTATATTTCATTCCTTACTCCGATAGAAATTTTTCTGCGTCAAGTGCTGCCATGCAACCAAAACCAGCAGATGTAACAGCTTGTCTGTATATTTGATCAGATACATCGCCAGCAGCAAACACACCATCCACAGATGTTGCAGTAGCAGAGCCATTTGTACCTGATTTAATTTGAATGTATCCATGATCCATATCAAGTTGATCAATAAATATTTCGGTATTTGGTTTGTGACCTATAGCAATAAATACACCCATAACAGGAAGATGTAATTCAGAGCCATCTTGATCTAGCATGACACCATTCACTCCCATCTTGTCTCCCAAAACTTCTTTCAGTGATGAACTCCATAGGATATTAACTTTTCCATTTTTTTGTTGTTCAAATAGTCTGTCTTGAAGAATTTTTTCAGCTCTTAACTCATCTCTTCTGTGCACTAAATGAACTTTTGAGCAAATTCTAGATAAATACAAAGCTTCTTCTACTGCTGTATTACCTCCACCGACAACAACAACCTCTTGATCTTTATAGAAAAATCCATCGCAGGTAGCGCAAGCAGAAACACCTTTACCTAAGAATTCTTTTTCCGAAGGGAGTCCAAGATACATTGCACTTGCTCCTGTAGAAATAATTAATGAATCGCATGTGTAAGAGTTGGTACCTGTAAGTACAAAGGGTTTTGATGACAGGTCAACTTCATTAATATGATCATTTATAATCTCTACATCAAACTGTTGCGAATGCTTCTTCATTCGATTCATTAATTCAGGTCCTTGAAGACCATCACTATCACCCGGCCAGTTTTCAACATCTGTTGTTGTTGTTAATTGACCGCCTTCTTGTGAGCCAGCAATGATAATCGGGTTTAAGCCAGCACGAGCTGCATAAATACTAGCAGAATATCCGGCAGGACCAGAACCAAGAATTATTAATTTATTATGATTATTAGACATGGTGTAGATTATAATTGAATATTGCTTAATATGTATTTGATTAAACTAAAATTTAAATAAAAAATAACTATGATTCCTATATATGTAAAAAATACTCTACTAAATTTTTTTAGCTTCTTTTTAATAGCTTTTTCACTATACATATTTATTGCATTGATCTCTTATAACCCAGGAGATTCAGGTTCTTTTAATATTAATTCAAACCCTACAATAGAGAATCTTGGCGGTCCTTTGGGTGCAAAAATATCAGATTTCTTATTTACACTTATTGGCATAGGGGCATATTTAGTTTTACTAATTGGTTCTGTCTGGGCTTTGCAGATTCTTTTTTTTAAAGACCCATATAACTCTCGAATTAAAATAGCAGTTAGATTAATAAGCTCCATAATTTTACTTGTAAGTTTTTGTTCAATAACAGAGTATTACTTTTCTGATAATGCTGGTGGATATCTTGGTAAATCTACCTTTATTAATCTATCCAATGCTCTAGGTTATATTGGTAGTTTAATATTCTTAGTAATTTTTATAATTCCAGCTTCGTCGCTTTCTTTTAATTTTTCATGGCTCAAAATCATAGATATATTAGGGTCATCTATTTTTGCTATTGCTAATTTTATAAAGGTTCATACTGGGCTCTTATTTTCTAGACTTGTAAATATCATTAATAATTTGATGGTAAATATAAAAGAAAAGAAAAACTCTCTTGCTGAAAAAAGAGCAGAGAAACAAATTGAAAAAACAAAAACTATTTTAAAACCTAAGAAATCTGAAAAAAGTCCAGATTTTTCATCCAAAGTTATTTCATCTGAAGTAAAGCAACCTGATCTACCTAATACAACTGAAACTAAATTAAAAGAAATAGACAATGTTTCAGTAAAAGAATCAGAATCTAAGGCAGTCATGCCCAGCACTGAATTGCTGGATAGGGCATTGGACGATGGCTCATCTTTAACTGAAGCAGAGCTAAGCCAAATAGCAGATTTACTTGAAACTAAGCTTGAAGAATTTGGTATAGAAGCAAGTGTAGAGTCAGTTCTCCCAGGTCCTGTAGTTACAAGATTTGAAATTCAACCTGCGCCTGGAACCAAGGCGAGTAAAATTACAGGGATTGCTCAGGACATTGCAAGGTCCTTGTCGGTTAGTAGTGTTAGGGTCGTAGAAGTTATTGAAGGTAAATCTTATGTAGGAATAGAGATCCCTAATACCAATAGAAAAATGGTAAGACTGACAGAAATTCTTTCCTCACAAGCATTCAAAAGCTCTCCATCAAACCTCACATTAGCTTTAGGTCATGATATTTCTGGAAACCCTGTTGTTGTTGATCTTGCTAAAATGCCACATCTTCTTGTTGCAGGTACTACAGGATCAGGTAAATCAGTTGGTGTTAATGCCATGTTATTGAGCTTGTTATTTAAATCTGATCCAAAAGATGTTCGTTTAATTCTTATTGATCCAAAAATGCTTGAGCTATCTGTTTATGATGGTATCCCACATTTACTTACTCCAGTGATAACAGATATGACAGATGCTTCCAATGGCCTTAGGTGGTGTGTAGTAGAAATGGACAGAAGATATAAGTTGATGTCGATGATGGGTGTTAGAAATCTAGCAGGGTTTAATAAAAAGATTGAAGATGCAGCAGCTAATGGCAAACAAATTATCAATCCACTGCGTCCTGAGGATGAAGAGTATCTTGAAACTCTTCCATCGATAGTAGTTGTTGTGGATGAATTTGCTGACATGATGATGCTCGTTGGCAAAAAAGTTGAACACCTTATTGCTAGGATTGCGCAAAAAGCTAGAGCAGCTGGTATCCACCTTATTTTAGCAACACAAAGACCCTCTGTAGATGTTATTACTGGTTTAATCAAGGCGAATATCCCAACAAGAATTGGTTTTCAAGTTTCTACAAAAATTGACTCAAGAACAATTCTTGATCAAGGCGGGGCAGAGCAATTGCTTGGTTATGGAGATATGCTTTATCTTCCACCCGGGGTTGGTGTTCCAATTCGTGTTCATGGTGCTTTTGTTGGTGATGATGAGGTTCATAGAGTTGTCAACGATTGGAAATCTAGAGCTGAACCAGATTACCTTGAAGATATAGTTAATTCAGCTCAAGAGACTGGACCTATTCCTGGTTGGTCAGGATCAGAGACTGCTTCATCTGAAGATGCAGATGATTTATATGATGAGGCTGTAAGCTTTGTTCTTGAGTCCCGAAGAGCCTCCATTTCAGCTGTACAAAGAAAACTCAGGATAGGTTATAACAGAGCAGCTCGCCTTATAGAGACTATGGAAGAAGCAGGACTTGTATCTGAAATGAGTTCTAATGGTTCAAGAGAAGTTTTAGTTCCTAAAAGGGATTGATGACAAAGATCACATCATCATTACTATTAATAACTTGCATTAATCTTAGTGCGCTTGATTTGGTAGATAACCTTAATGCTTTAATTCAAGATGATTTAAATTTTATACAAAAGTCTATCAACCCCAAGACAAATAAGGTTGATAATTCTGCTGGCAATGTCACTAGAATAAATGATGTCATAACTATAAACGTAAACTCTCCTTTCAAAGAAAGGTATAAAATTAAACAAGATATAGTTGAGGTTTATGATTATGATTTTGATGAGACGAAAACTATTCTTTTAGAAGATATAAATGCAAGAACAATTAATTTTTTACTAAGTGGCATAAGTCTAGAAGATATTTCCTCTTTTACCGAAAATGCTGTTTATCTGAGCGGTTCAACAGATGATGTTTATATAGAATTATTAAGTGACGAAGCCTTTGTAATTAAATTTAAAGATAATTTAGGCATTAATAATATTATTAATTTTGAGGCTATTAAATAGTATGAATCTTTTAATGATAGGTTTGGGTGGGTCAATTGGGGCAATATCAAGATATAGTTTGAATGAACTCTTAATTAAAATAATGCCGACAATGGCTCCGCTGGGAACCTTATGTATTAATATTGTAGGTTGTTTATTAATTGGAATGTATCTAGGTAACTCAATGCCAATAAAAGATTCATCTTATTACTTTTTTGTAATTGGATTTCTTGGATCTTTTACAACCATGTCTGCATTTACGCATCATACAATCCAACTAATCAATACAAATACATTAATAGCAACATCATATATAATCACGTCTATATTTTTATGCATATTTGCAACTTATATTGGAACACTTATTTCTAGATAAATGATAAACATTAAAAATTTAAGAGATGACATCGATGCCGTAGCATCAGCATTAGCTTCTAGAGGTTATGAGCTTAACAAAACTATTTTTATTGAGCTTGAGAGTGAAAGAAAAGTTCTTCAAGTTGAAGTTGAGTCATTACAGTCTGATAGAAAAAACTTTTCAAATGAATTTGGCAAACTTAAATCTGAGGGAAAAGATACAGATGAACTTAAAGATAAGATTGATCAAATCAATAATACGCTTAAATTAAAGGATTCTTTATTACAGGACATACTAGAAAAGATGCATATCTATTTGTTAGATATACCAAATATTCCTCATGAATCAACACCGGTTGGTAAAAATGAAGATGACAATGTTGTTGTCAGAAAACATGGTAATATTCTTTCTTCTAACAAGGTTGATCACTTAGATATTACATCAAAAATTGATACTGACCTTGCTGCAAAACTTGCAGGATCTAGGTTCGCAGTTTTAAAAGGCGATGTGGCTAAATTACAAAGAGCTCTAATAAGCTTAATGCTTGATACAGCTATAAAAAATGGATACGAAGAGTATTATGTTCCTTTTATGGCTAACAAAGAGTCTCTAACGGGGACTGGGCAATTACCTAAGTTTGAAGAAGACTTATTCAAAACAACCGAGAATCTTTATCTTATACCTACTGCAGAAGTACCTTTAACTAATGTACACAGAGATACTTTAACTGAGATTGGTAAATTACCATTAAAACTTACCTCTCATACCCCATGCTTTAGATCTGAGGCTGGAAGTTATGGAAGAGATACAAAGGGTCTTATTAGACAGCATCAATTTGAAAAAATTGAATTAGTACAGGTAACTCATGACGATGACTCAATGAATGCACTTGATGGGTTGCTTGGTAACGCCGAAGAAATATTGCAACTACTAGAGCTGCCGTATCAAGTCATAGAGTTATGTACTGGCGATATTGGCTTTTCATCATGCAAAACTTTTGATATTGAAGTTTGGATGCCAAGCCAAAATAAATATAGAGAAATATCATCCTGTTCTAATTTTAGTGATTTTCAAGCTAGAAGGGCAAATATAAAGGTTAAAGGAGAGAATGGTAAGAACTTTGCTCATACTATTAATGGCTCTGCGCTGGCTGTAGGGAGAACATTAATAGCTATATTAGAGAATAGATATGATGGAACAAACTCAATTACCTTGCCAAAAGCTTTAAAACCATACATCGAAGATTTAACGATCTCAATTTAGCAAATTTATGCTATTAATTGAGATATATTTCTTGTTTTATTTTATTCAAAAGTAGATAATAAATTCCATAACAACTTTATGGGGATAAATCCATGTTTAATCAAACTAAGTACCTTTTCTCAGGTTTCTTATTATTATCACTTTTTAGTGCAAATATCTTTGCAGCTAATGACACAACTTCAGCTCTAAGAGGGCAATCGAATGTTGGGTCTGCAACTGTAGAAGTAACACACATACCTACTGGAGTAACCAAAACTTCATCTTCTGATGCAAATGGTGTATTTTCAGTTGGTAACTTAAGACCTGGTGGTCCATACAAAATTACAGTTTCAAAAGCAGGATATGCGACTGAAACTATTAATGATGTATATCTATCAGTTTCAGAGACTGCAAAACTATCTGTGGCACTTGCTTCTGATAGTGATATAGACGACGTTACTGTAGTTGGTACTAAATCGGCAAGAATACAAACATCTTTAGCTGTAACTTCAGAAGATATAGAAAGAATACCAAGTATCGAAAGGTCTATTTCTGACTATGTCAAAAAAGATTCAAGAATCTTTGTTGAAGGAACATCAAGAAATGCAACGATTTCTGTTTCAGGTACTAATAATAGATATAACAACTTCACAGTTGATGGGATTGAGCAAAATGACCAATTGGGTTTGAATGCAAATGGTTTCCCTTCAGTTAGAAACCCTATTAGTATTGAAACTATTTCACAAATTCAAGTAGACATAAGCCCATTTGATGTATCAAAAGGTAACTTTACTGGAGCAAGTATTAATGCTGTTACTAAATCAGGAACAAATGAATTCACAGGCTCTTACTACAACTACAGTACTGATGAAGACAATGTTGGTAAGTTAAATGGTGAAAAAGCCAGCCAATTTAGTGATGAAACTAAAGGTTTTGTTCTTGGTGGCCCAATCATAAAAGATAAATTATTCTTTTTTGCATCTGTAGAAGAATTCACATCGGTATCACCAGCTGAACCATATACATACAGAACAGCTACTCAGGCATTAGTAGATGAGGTTGCTGCACAAACTCAAGCTTTATATGGCTACAATCCTGGTACAACTTCATTTTTACCTCCACCAGAAATGGCTGATAAAGAGCTTGTTAAATTAGATTGGTATATTAATGACAATCATAGACTTGAATATGTTTACAGTTTCTCAGAAGACAATACTGTAAGACCTTACAACTATGACATACGTTTTAGTTCACACTATTACAATTATCCTGCTACAACTGAAAAAGATACTATTGCTTATTACGGAGATCTTTCAGACAACCTATACGTTCAAGCTAAATACTCTGAAGTAGAATGGGCTAATGACCAAGACGCACTAGGTGGAGAAGACTTTCCCGAAGTTAGAATTAAAATTTCAGCCGCAGATGGTTCTTTTAACGGTTCAACAAATGAAAATATTTTCCTTGGTCCTGATAAGTACAGAAGTGCTAATGAAGGCTATGCAACTGATGAAATCTTTAATTTGAAAGCTGTATATACAATGGGTGACCATGAAATAACAGTTGGTTATGACAGTATTGATAAGACACTTGGTAATTTATTTATTTCAAGAGAAAATGGTGCCTATCAATTCGAAGGTGTAGATAACTATTATGCAGGTATCCCTTCTTATTTTAGGTTTAATAAATCTGCTACTGGTGATCCATATTATGCATCAGCTGAGTTCACAGGAACTTTTGAAACTTTATATGTACAAGATAAGTACTATGTTTCAGATATCTTAACTGTTAACTATGGTCTTAGATATGACAGCTTTGAAATGGCTAATGGCCCAGCATATAACGAGTATGGCTCAAGTCTTTTAGGCTTCAGAAATGATACTCCTGCAAGCACAAGTATTGTTCAGCCTAGATTTGGCTTTCAACTTGATGCAACTAATTTAGATATGTTTAGTAGTGATAGGATTGTCGCTGCTGAAATAAGAGGTGGTTATGGATTATTTGCAGGTCGAGTACCTAACGTATGGCTAGCAAGTCCTTTTGCTAATTCAGGTGTTGTTCAGTACGGATCAAGAACTGGTAGATTTGCTGCTGGTACTCCTGACTGTACAACTGGTGCTGAAATAACTTGTTTTAAAGCTCCTGAAACAATCTATCAAGATTTTCCATATTCAGATTATGCAAGCACAAGTCCAGCGCAAGCTATAGATCCTAATTACGACACTCCATCAACTTGGAAGTTAAACCTAGAATTACTATTAACAACAGCTAATGGATATGACTTAAAATTAGCCTATAACAGAGATGAAGCAAAAGATGGTGTTGGTTTCTCAGATGCATCTGCTAGCGTTGAACAGGTAGGTAAAACTGGAGTAGTTACGTATGACTCTGAGGGAGCCTATTATATTACTAATGGACCAGGCGCCTCATCAGACTCAATTACATTATCTCTTGATAAAGAGTTCGATAATGGAGTCAGTGTTTTTGCAAGTTATACAGGCCTTGATGCTGAGAATGCATGGAATGGAACATCTTCACAGCTATCTTCAAACTTGGAATATAATCCTAGAGTTGATTTAATGAATGTGTCTGTTGGGAAAACTCCATGGGCTATTGAAAATAGATTCGTTGCTGGTTTAAATTACACTGCTAATTGGTTTAATAACGCTCCGACTAGTTTCTCATTATTCTATAAAGCTTATTCAGGTAAGAGGTTCAGTTATGGATTTGACGGTCTTTATGATGGCTATGATGATGCAAATACACTTCTATATATACCAACTGCAAATGACTCAAATGTTGTCTACAGCGGTGTAACAGAAGGCGAGGTTTTACAAGCTGTTTCACATCTAGGTACGGCTGGACAGCATCTTGATGCTAACTCCGGTTCTCTTCCATATACAAGACAGCTTGATTTAAGAATTTCTCAAGAAATTCCTTTACCTGCTCTTAGACTTGGTGCTTCATCAGGAGACAGAAATCTTGGAATTGGTTCTGACAATCATAAAATACTTGTGTACTTTGATTTATTGAATGTAATGAACTTCATCAATGAAGATAAAGGTCAGTCTTACTTCCAAAGTCAAGGCATGAGACGTGTTCTTAATTCTGGCGGTCTAGATTCAGATGGTAGAATTATCATTACAGGTGTTAATACAAGAGGCGCCTCAATTGATAGTTATGCTTCGAGATATAGAATGCAATTAGGTTTTGTATATAAGTTTTAATATATAGAATCATTAAAAAAGGCAGTTTAAACTGCCTTTTTTTTTGTTAAAATAAAAATATGTCTAATATAATTCCAAAACTATCCCTCCATGATCTTTTGCAAAATGATCAACCTTCAATAAATTTACTTTCAGAAGCTCTAGAAAATCATGGGTTTTTTGTATTAACTGATCATGGTATATCAAATGATCTATTTAAAGAGGCTTATCATTTTTCTGAGAAATTTTTTAACTTAGAATTAGCAATTAAAAATAAACTTTCGCATCCAGAAAAAGCAGGAGCAAGAGGATATACCCCATTTGGTAAAGAGACTGCTTTAGGCGAAACTGTTCCTGACTTGAAAGAGTTTTGGCATCATGGTCCTGTTATTGATGATTCGTATGACAGGAGAATCATGTCCAACGTTGACGTCAGTGATTTAGAGGGCTTTGATGAATTATTTGATCAGCTATTTAATGAAATGAAACAGCTAGGTATGAAGCTATTATCTTCAATAAGCTTAACTCTTGATAAGCCTGAAAACTTTTTTGATTCAAAAGTTGAAAAGGGCAACTCACTTTTACGTTTAATACATTACCCACCTTCAGATAATGAAAATATGTTTAGAGCAAGAGAGCATGAGGATATTAATCTTATTACACTGCTTATAGGGGCTGATGAGCCGGGGCTTGAAGTTAAAGATAAATCTGGAAATTGGTTGCCTGTAAGTTCATCATTTAATGAAATAGTTTGTAATATAGGAGACATGATGCAACTTATTACAGACGGTAAATTAAAGAGTACACCTCACAGGGTTGTAAAATATAACTTAGATGAGAAACGCTCAAGGTATAGCATACCTTTCTTCCTTCATCCGTCTCCAGATACTATGCTGAGTTCTATATATGATGAATCTGATAAAGGAGTCTTAGCTCATGATTTTTTAGATGAAAGATTAAGGGCTATTAAGTTATACTAAATCATGACAGCACCATACATAATACAAATAATAATTGGCTTTATTGGGCTCATAGCTCTAGCCGTTCCTTTCTCTAATAATGCAAAAATTATTAACTATAAATATATAGCTTATGGTGTTCTTTCGCAGATTATATTAGCTGCTATATTATTAAAAATTCCACTTGTGGTAGATGCTTTCGCAATGCTTGGCGAGGGAGTAACCATACTCCAAAAAGCAACTGTTGAGGGTGCTGGTTTTGTATTTGGTTATCCGCCATCTGACAGCGCAGCTCTTTTTCCATCTCTTCTCCAAACCTTTGCATTTGGAGTCCTGCCTTACATAATTGTTATGTCATGTATTTCAGCTATTTTATGGTATTGGGGGGTATTGCCTTTTATTGTAAATATACTTTCAAAAGTTTGTCAGAAATTATTTAACATAGGTGGTCCAGTTGGTTTAGGCGCAGCTGCTAATGTATTTGTTGGCCAAGTTGAAGCACCACTTTTAATAAAACCTTACCTAAGCAAGTTATCAAAAAAAGAAATTCTTATTTTAATGACAGCAGGAATGGCTACTGTTGCTGGCTCAGTAATGGTTGCACTTATTAGTATTCTAGAAAGTCAATTTGCTAATGAAAATCTAATTCAGCATTTTATTACTGCATCTGTATTATCTGTGCCAGCAGCGATAATGTATGCAAATATCATGATTCCTTCAAATGAAATTACTGAGTTTGGCGAGAATAAAACTCCAAAAGTTTACAAAAGCACCATGGATGCAATAACAAGAGGTACTAGTGACGGAACTAGTATTGCAGCTAGCGTTGCGGCTATTCTCATAGCAGTCATAGCTCTTGTATTTATTGTTAATTCCTTTTTAGGTTTTATAGGATCCTATTTAGGTTTTGATATATCTATACAGATTATTCTTGGTTATTTATTTGCTCCTGTTGCATGGTTGATGGGTATACCTTGGGGAGAAGCAATTGTGGCAGGAGAGCTGCTTGGTCTAAAAACAACACTAAATGAGTTTGTTGCATATCCAGCATTAGCAAGCTTAGAGCCTGGCATACTATCAGACAAATCTAAGTTAATTACCTTTTATGGGTTATGTGGTTTTGCAAACTTTTCTTCTGTTGGAATTCTCGTTTCAGGATTGGGTGCAATGGCCCCTGAAAGAAAAGAGGATTTAATTGAGGTTTCTTTTCAAGCCCTTGTGGGTGCTACTCTTGCATCTTGTATGACTGGCTTAATAGTCGGATGCTTGATCTAATTATTTATAACGATAAAGAGATTTAGATAAGAGGCGAACATCAGCCATATTACGTATGGACAATATAAAGTAGCAGATAAAACATCAATTTTACTCATTTTATAAGCAAGATTAATATTTAAATATATCAATAGCCATATATTTAAAAGGGCAATAAAAGGCATATGAAATGAGAAAAACATCCATGACCAAGCTGTATTAAAAATTAGTTGTATAAAAAAAACTTTACTAGTTACTGAGAAAGTTCTGTAAGCTGATATGGACATTAATATATATAAGATAGGCCAGACTATTCCAAAAACATAACCAGGTGGGTTCAAATCTGACTTGTTAAGAGCCTGATACCAAGCATCAGTAGATGTGTTAGAGGAAGCTAGGCCACCTAAGACAAGAGCTAAAAAAACTAAAGGAAAAACTAATACTCTTTTATTGAATAACAAAGGTTATCTTTTACGAAAAAATCTAGATATTGTAGATGTGATATCTTTTGTAAGGGTCGAGCCGCCTGGTCTTGCTTCTAAAAATATAAAAGTACCTACAAATACTGTAGATATTAAGAAAACCCAAACTGCATCATATTCACCCATGGCGCTATTATAAATGTTTTACATTTAATTAGTGAGATAAATTATATTTTTTCTACAATAATTGAGCATACAGAGTAGCCAGCACCAAAAGAACAAATCACTCCTTTATCACCTGACTCAAGATCATTATTTAGGTTAAATGCAAACAGCGATCCAACAGAGGCAAGATTACCAAATTGCTTTATTGGCATAGGAACCAATGAGAGATCAAAATCATCATCATTTAATATTTTTGAAGCTATCAATCTAATCATCTTGCCGTTAGCTTGATGGAGCCAAAATCTGCAAATATCATTTGGATTAATGTTATTTTTTTCAAGTTGATTGGAGATTAAAGAAGCAACAAGAGGGCAGACATCTTTAAATACACTTCTACCATTTTGATCAAACATTAGCTCGTCCATTGTTTTTTGGTCAACAGCGGCCCTATTAAGATAACTAAAATCACTTCTTATATTATTGGAAAATTGAGTATGCAGTTTTCTATCTATTATCTTAAATGCATGTTTTGAATTACTATCTTTCTGAACAACAGTAGCAGCACAAGCATCACCAAATATAAAGTGCTTATCTCTATGCGTAAAATTTACAAAAGGAGTTGATATTTCTGGATTTATTACAAGTACGGTATTGGCAAGCCCAGAGGCTATATCGCTATATGCGTTATTAATTGCAAAGGTTGTTGAAGAGCAGCCTACAAGCATATCGTATGCATAACCCTTAATACCAAGCTCTGATTGTATTTCTATTGCTACGGCAGGATAATTTCTTGCAGCATGAGATGTTCCAACTATAACTGCATCAACATCAGATGCGGTTACTCCAGCCTGTTCCATTGCTCTGTTGGCAGCAATAATTCCTACCTCAGCATGAACTGATAGTTTACTTTCATCTTCATTCGATACTTTAGGCATCATTCTTGAAGTATCAAGAATGCCTTCCTTGTCTATTACATACCTAGTTTCAATGCCAGATGCTTTTTCAATAAACTCTGCGGATGAATGCATCATCGCTTCTATATTACCTTTATCAATTTCTAAATTATTCTTTTCATTAAAAAGATCTACATAAGAGTTATAAGAACTTACAAGCTCATCATTAGTAATCAGATTATCTGGATACCAAATTCCAGTTCCTGCTATATATATGTTGTGCATAATAATTGTTAAAAATTAAATATTGTTTATTATAAATTATGAACATTAATATAACTAATTCTAAAAATGGCTATCATGAGTTTCTATCACCAAATGATGATGTAAATGGTTTAATGATTATAAGTCATGGTATGGCTGAGCATATTGGAAGATATGAATGGTTGATTTCCCAGTTAAATACCGATGGCTATCATGTAATTGCATCAGACCATAGGGGGCATGGAGTTAATATACTAAATGGATCAACTCCTGGTCTTTTCTCTTTGCAAGATGGCTGGACTAAGGTTTCGAATGATTTACTAGATACTATTATTTATGCTCAAAATAAATTTAAAAATAAAAAAACTTATCTTATAGGTCATAGCATGGGCTCATGGATAGCTCTTTCTATACTAGATAAAAATGTTCATTTAGATGGCTTAGTGCTAACAGGCTCATCTAAAATATCTAATCAATTAATATATATACAAAAGAGTGTTATAAAAGCTGAATCAATACTAAGAGGACCAACCGCAGTAAGCTCTGTTATGGATAAATTAACTATTAGAAAATTTAATGATCAATATAAACCAAATAGAACACCTAATGATTGGATCACCAGCGATAAAGATAGTGTAGATAATTACACAGCAGATCCATTATGTGGATTTAAGGTTACAAACAGTCTTTGGAAAGATCTTTCAAATGGTTTGTTAGAAGTTTTTAAGAAGAGCTTTTATTTAGAATCTAATAAAAAGATCCCAATATTAATAATGTCTGGAAAGTTTGATGCAGCTAGCTCAAATGGAAAAATGGCTATTAGTTTGCATAAATTTTTAGACAGCATCTTTATGAAAACATCTATCATTTTAATGGATGACGCTAGGCATGAAGTATTTACAGAGTTAAATAAACTTGAAGCTTATAAAAAATTTAAATTATTTATCATGAATCTATGAGGATTATATTTCTAGCAGTTGTATTTTTTAATATATCCATTCAAGCCATGATAGAAATTTCTATTTCACATAATGATATTGATAGGTCATATCTTCAATACACGCCTCCTAATAAAAATATTAATGACCCTATAGACCTTTTTATTGGTTTGCATGGCTATTCTGGAACTGCATCTGGTTTTGAAAAAGAAACAACTGGAGGGTTCAATAAGGTAGCTAAAAAATATGGCTTTATGGCTATTTATCCTCAGGGTATTTATTTTTATGATAATAGCAGCTCATCTTTTGTATCTTCTTGGAATGACTTAGCCGGATCAAAAACGAAAACACCACTTGGTGAGACATGCGCTATAGATGCTGCAATATATCCTAAATACCCTAACTGCAATAGTGGTGGGAGATGCTCATGGACAAGCTGTAATGATGATATTGGGTTTATTAAAAAAGTTATTGACGCAACTATAAATAACAAAAATATAAGAAATATATATGTAATTGGCATGAGTAATGGGGGGATGATGGCTCAGGCATTGGCATGTGAATATCCTGAGCTATTCAAAGGAGCTGCCAATGTAGTTGGTATGCAGCATAAAGATTTAAGTTGCATACCGGATAAACCGATTAACTTTATTATTTATGGCGGAATGAAAGATACGACAGTTCCGCCAATTAACATAAGAGCTGCTGATGGATATTTCTATGAACCCATGAATAAAACTTTTAATAGCTGGTCAGAAAATTTTCAATGCTCTGTTTTTGTAAATGAAGAGTACTTGTTTACTGATAATTTTGAAAAAAAAACTGCCTCTAATTGTAAGGGTGGTATCACTATTTCCAGTATTTTAAATAAAGATAGAGGGCATTTATGGCCGGGGATTGATCAAAGTGTTGGCTTCTGTAATACCCAAGATCAATCTAATTTAGAAATAAATGAGTGTCGTGTTATTGAAAATCTCTGGGGTAATGAATTTATAGTCAAGCTTTTACTAGAGCTATAAACTTAAGAATACATAAAAATTAAATATCTTTATATTAGATACATAGATTTGTTACATTTCTTGTCAAAGCATCCATTTTAGGTATTATAGAAAGACGCTTTTTATTTTTTTTATATCTAAGGGAGTAATAAAAAATGCCATCAATTCAATTAAAACCACTGTTTGAGAAAAAATCTGATCCATTAACATTGTTAATGAAGGATATTTTTAAAGATAATAATTATGCATTATCTACTATGGGTGTCTTGGCATTAGGTCTAGGTGTTGCCCAATCTTCTGATTTAAAGGCTGATGATGCGATTGAAGATATAGTAGTTACAGCTTCCAAACGTTCAGAAAATCTTCAGGATGTTCCTATGAGTGTTCAGGCCATAGGTGCAGCAGAACTTGATCTTAAAAATGTTAAAGGTCTTGATGATATAGCCAATTTATCTCCAGCAGTTACTTTGGATGCCGGAGGTCCAGGTAACTCTTCTTTTTATATTAGAGGTGTATCAGATGGGGGCTTTGGTAATCCCTCAGGAGCAGCATCAACAACAGCCTTATATCTAGATGATCAACCACTAACTACAATTGGCCAAACACCAGATTTACACGTTTTTGATATAGAGCGTGTTGAGATTTTAAGCGGCCCACAAGGAACCCTTTATGGCTCTAGTTCAACATCAGGCAATATTAAAATTATTACAAAAAAGCCAGATTTAAGTTCTATTGATTATGGCTTTGATGTTGATTATGGTTCTATTAGAGATGGTTCAAATGATCAATCTCTTGAGGCATACATGAATATGCCATTAGGTGATTCTTCTGCCATCAGAATTAGTGCCTATGATCTTAAAGATGGTGGCTGGATTGACAACGAGCTAACTTCCAAAACTTTTACGAATAGCGGGTATACAATCGACAACAGCGAAGTTGCTGAGGATGACTATAACGAACTTAACAAAAGTGGCTATAGGGTAAGGTTTGCAACAGAGATAATGAATCAAAACCTTGATCTCTCTATATTAGATCAGTCATCAACCTTTGGCGGTTCATGGGAGACAGATGAAGCTGTTGGACCAAGATCTAATTCAAGATTTAATGAAGAAAAATTCGATGATGATTTTAGTCAATTTTCACTTTCTTTGAGTGGTGATATTAATGACAATTTAGAATATGTCTTTACAACGTCTTCCTTCGATAGAGACGTTAACTACACTTATGATTATTCAGAGTATGTAGAATATTATAACTATGATGGGCCTACTTATACCTGTGATTATTATGATTACTATTATTACTATAATATCTCTGGTTGTCAGGACCCAAGAATGTCTTATACACAAACAGACAATCACGAAAGAGAGTCTTATGAGTTTAGAATCCAGTCGAAAGGCGACAGTGGCTTTCAATGGGTTCTCGGTGCTTTTTCTGAAACCTCAACAAGAGACTATGAAATTGAATATTTGTGGCCGGGCCTAAACCCTGGTGACTTATCTTTTCAGCCTACAAATGGACAATGGTGGAATCTTGACAATACTAGAGAAGAAGAAGTTGAAGCTATTTTCGGTGAAGGTTATTTTGATTTAAATGATAAAACTAGATTAACACTTGGTTTTAGATCTTATGATCAAGAAACAATGGTTGATGCCAAGGATGGTTACTTTGGAGTATTTGATGGAGTTGATAAAGTTTTCAATTCCAGTGATTCAGGGGTTGTGCCAAAAGTAAATATTGCACATGACTTAAATGAAAATACTATGGTTTATGGAACTTACTCTGAAGGTTTTAGGGCTAGTGGTATTAATCGTGTAAGACCTGCTCAAACTGCTTTTATTCCTGAGACGTATAAGTCAGATTATCTTGAAAGTTTAGAGTTTGGATTCAAATCTACTATGGCAGATGGTAGGCTAATTCTAAATGGTGCGTATTTCATGATGGATTGGAATGATTTCCAATCAACAACATATAATCTTGCATTTTCGCCAGTTGCTTTTGTTGATAATGTCGGCAATGCAGAAATTAATGGTTTGGAATTAGATGCAACATATAAAATAGACGACTCTCTAACAGTTTCTGCTTATATGGTTTCAAATGACCCATCTCTTTCTCAGGATTATTATGATGTTTCAGGTGTCTTGCAAGCAAATGCAGGAAATAAGCTTGCATATGTTCCGGAGCTATCCTATGTCTTAGGTTTAGATAAGGTTCTTACGATATTTGGCAATCCTGGATATATTACTATTGATTATTCTCATACAGGAAACAGATATACCAGCCAAGCAAATGACTTGAAACTACCTTCATATGCAATAGCAAATATGAGAATTGGTATGGAAGCTGACAATAGATCAATCGAAATGTATCTAAGCAACCTAACTGATGAAAATGGTTACCTATCTAGATATAATGACTTTGGTGATATTAGAAGAACACAGAACAGACCAAGAGTAATTGGTTTACGTTTCAGATATCGCTATTAGTTATAAGTTTCTCTAATATATTTGAAAGGTCTTCTGGCCTTTCAAAATATGGGAAATGTCCAGTCTCATCCATTATAGTTACACCTTCGGTTCCTATGCTTTGATGGACCTCGCTTTCAGGATTGTATCTTGCCAACTTATCTTTGCCGCCATATATAAATTTAATATTTTTGAGCTTTTTTAATTTATCATTTCTATAAGCAGAGCAGGTCTTTAGATCATATGAAAGTATTTCCTTTTGAGTTTGGTTGAACAGTCTCTTAAGTGGATACACATTAATTTCTTTTTGTGGATCATTTTCAATATTTTTAGTTCCGTATGGTGACTTAATGGTGCCTTTATCTCTTCCATAAAACCCAGAACCCATAGAGCCAAAAGTCTTTGCTTTTATTTTTGTTTCAGGAATATTGTAGAGTCCATATTTAGTAAAAAATTCACTAGCTTGATCCAAATTACCTTTAGCATGATCGAGCAGTATATCTCCTACCATCAGAGGGTAATTAGTATTCATTAATATGGTCAGTTTAGTTTCTACTTTTAAACCAAGATCCATAGCAATCAGACCACCCATCGAGTGACCTATAAATATATTATTACTTACTCCCATTTTTTTAAGAACTTGAATAGTAAAATCTGCAAACTCTTCAACTGTATGTAAGATTTGACCTGATGTGAATCCATGACCAGGAAGGTCAATAGAATAAATATTATATTTAGAATATAGTCTTGAGAGCTCAATCATAGAGCCAATTCTATGATCCATACCAGCACCAGGAATTATAAAAATATTTGATAGCGGGTTATCAATTTTATTATGCTCAAAAATATGAGCTTTATGATTTTGTAATTCTATAAACATTTTTGATAACCGATGTCATGAGTAGTAAATATATAAATATCAATGGTACAGAAAAAATGACCATTATCCACTTAAATGAATCAACTCCTCCTATAAACATGAGGAGTGAAGGTTGTATGACCAACAAAAATGCAAAAATAAGTCTTAGCTTTCCCGAACTCTCAATATTAGAACTTTTCATAGAGGCAGAGGCTAGAATATATGATGTTGAATCATATGTAGTACTTAAAAATATTATGCAAATAATCCCAAAAGCTATCAATAATGGGTAGCTAAAACTTAAAGTAGAAATTGTTTCAACTATCAAATCTTCACGTGACATCAGTCCTTTTGATATTAATTCAGGAGAATTTAATATATTTTGTTCAAAGAGACTTATTGATAAATTAGATAAAATTGACATGCTTAGTATGCAACCAATACTTCCAATCATTATGGTCCCTAAAATAATTTGTCTTATAGTTTTACCGTTTGAAATATTAACAATAAATGCACCAACCATTGGTGCTAAAGCCATCCACCATGCCCAATAGAAAACACTCCAGTCTTTACTAATTGATGTACCTGTTGCAAAACTTAATTCAGGATATTTCTTTATAAGAAATCCATATGATTCAATAGAATGAATCAAAATATACTTTGTAGGGCCAAGAAGAAGAATGGATATAAGAAAAAGAATTACCAAGACCATATTAAAATTACTTAATCTCTTGATTCCCTTTTGAATTCCAAGATATGCACTTGTTGAAAAGATAGATAAACAAACAAGAATAGTAAAAATATCGAGATAAGCACTTCTTTCAATGCTAAAAATCTTCGAAAAAATAGTTGATATTAAAGGGAAGGACAAGCCAAGCCCAACTCCTGCACCGCATAATATAGCTCCAATAAATAAAGCATCAAAAAGTATTTCAAGAATCTTATTATTGATATTAAAGATTCCTGAAAATGTTAATTTAGAGTTTTTATTTATCGTTAATGCCAATGCAAATGCTACTGCTGGTAAACAATATATTGCCCATGCAGTAAATGACCAATGAAAAAGAGGGTAAGCTCTCGAGTAGAGCATTACTTCCTTTTTATCAGCGAGGGGTGTATTGAGAATATTGTAGTAATCGATCCACTCAACAGTAGCCCAGTACAATAGAGCAGCACCAATTCCAGCTGCAAACAACATTGAACCCCATGAAATAAATGAATAAATCTCCTTGTTTTCTAAAATAACTTGTATTTCTCCATATCTTGATAAAGCTATAAACAAAAGAAATATTAAAACTATAAAGCTTCCATACATATAAGTTGATTCAAACATCGTTGAAAGGGTGTTATATATTGAGCTTAGAGTTAAGGCGCTACCTAAAGGGTCTGTTAATACATATATAGATAAGAATAAAGATAGTACAATCGTTAAAAGGACAACGGTTTTATTCCACTCAGAACTTATTTTATTGTACATATGCCAGAAAATAGAAACCTTAAAGAAGCATTAATCAATGCGGTTCATCACTTAAATAATAATAATCTAAATGAATGTATTGAACAACTAAACGAAATTCTGGAGCATCAACCAAATAATATAGATTCCCTATCAATGCTTCTAGGCGTATATATAAAACTTAATAAATCCAAAGAATCATTAAATATAAATAAAAAGCTACTAGAAATCGAACCTAACAATAAATTATATTTAGAACAAAGAGCCAAGATTTATAAATTTACAAATAATGAAAGAGCTTATATTGAAGCTTTAGAAAAATTACATAAACTTCATCCTTCCATACAAACAGCAAGATTAATTTCAAATCTATATATGTCTGACGATGATGAGGATAAGTCAGATAATGTTATTCAATCATTTTTAGAAAATGATAAAAACTATTCAGAGTTGTACAAAGGAATCAGACACGTCAAAGCTGGAAGATTAAAGTTAGCTGAAGAGACATATAAAAAGATCCTAAAGAATGATAAGAGTAATATTGATGCACTAAGGCTATTAGGGTTGTTGGCATTTAAAACAAAAAATTATGATATTGCTGAAAATCTTTTTATAAAGTGTCTTACATTAAACCCATCTTTTGCACTTGCATGGGACAACCTTGCAAAATTATATAGAGTTCAAAACAAATTATCGAAATCTATACCTGCCTTTGAAAATCTTATAAAACTTGACTCAAATAATTTTGAAGCTCTTGTTTCCTTGGGAACTGTTTACGTAAAACTTTCTAAATATGAGGATGGAATCAAGCTTTATAAAAAAGCCTTATTAATTAACCCTGAAAATCCAAGAGTATATCTAAGTATGGGGCATGCCCTTAAAACAGTTGGAAAAAGAGAAGAGTGTGAGAACGCATATAAAAATGCTATAAAATATTTCCCATTATCTGGTGAGGCCTATTGGAGTTTAGCAAACCTTAAAACATACAAATTTAACAAATCTGAAATATCTGATATGGAATCTGCTATTGCTAAAAAAATACATCCTAATGAGCTTATACAAATGTATTTTGCTTTAGGTAAAGCCTACGAATCAAATAAAGATTTTGATAAGTCTTTTAGTAATTATAAAAAAGGTAACTGGGAACAAAGAAAACAAATAGATTACAACGCAGAAAATTATAAAATTTCTATAGATGAGATGATTGACTTTTTTACAAATAACCAAAGTTTATTTGGCCAAAACTATGGGTATCAATCCAATGATCCTATATTTATTTTAGGCCTTCCTAGATCTGGGTCTACATTGATAGAGCAGATCTTATCATCTCATTCTAAAATTGAAGGCACTCAGGAACTACCCAATATAATGTCTATCTCAAGGCAAATAAAGTTACTAAATACCTCTATTGGATATCCTAATAATATTTTGTCACTTGAAGATAAAGATTTTAGTGATTATGGAAATAGTTATATTGACGAAACACGATGGGCTAGATCTTCGAAACCTTATTTTATAGATAAAATGCCTAACAACTTTGCGCATATTGGCTTAATAAAATTAATACTTCCTAATGCAAAAATTATTGATGCTAGAAGAAATCCTTTAGATACATGTTTTAGTTGCTACAAACAATACTTTGCTAAAGGCCAGCACTTTACATATGATCTTGATGATATATCTAGATATTATAAAGACTATATTCGTTTGATTGATTTCTGGAAACAGTTATTTCCAAATGAAATTTATACTGTTAATTATGAAGAAGTTATACAAAATCCAAAGGAAGAAATTGATAAACTTTTAAGTCATTGCAATGTTGAGTTTGAAAGTGATTGTTTAAATTTCTATAAGTCTGATAGGCCAGTTAAGACTGCTAGCTCAGAACAGGTTAGGCAGCCAATGTATAAATCGGGTATAGATTATTGGAAGAATTATAGTGATAATCTCGATATTTTAACTACACACTTTAAATATGATAAATAAATTTAATTACCCAAAACTTGAAAGGGTCGATACAGAAGTAGGCAGACATTATTTGGATTCAAATAACAAAGCAGTTCCAAGCGTAACAACAGTGCTATCTGGAACCTCTCAAAGTAAGGCTGGTATTGATCAATGGAGACAGCGCGTTGGTGACGAGGAAGCTGATAGGGTGATTAAGCAAAGCACTGATATTGGTACAGCTGTTCATGAGGCAATTGAAAAATACCTAAATAATGAAACTTGGGATGAATTCTCAGATCACGGCGATCAACTAATGGCCAAAAGAATGACTGGTAAGTTTATTACTGATGGTTTGAATGGGATCACCGAGGTCTGGGGTCTAGAGGTTGGTCTTATTTTAGATAATTTATATGCTGGTACTGCCGATTGCGTAGGAACATATAACGGAGTTCCATCACTTATAGATTTTAAAACAGCAAAAAAAATTAAAAGACGCGATTGGATAGAGGATTACTTTTTACAAGGTAGCGCCTATGCCAATGCGCATAATGTAATGTTCGGCACAGATATTCAGCAAATAGTTATATTAATGGTTGATAGAGATTTAATATTTCAAGAGTTTCTAGTAAAGCCTGCAGAATTTAAAGTGCTTTCTGGTAAGTGGAAAAGAAGATTAATTGATTTCGATAAGAAGTATAATAAAACATAACTCAAACCCACACAAAATACTCATGAAGCCATACATACTTGATTCTGCACTTGGTACTGAATTGGAGAATAGAGGAGAGTATCTTCCTAGTTTTAAGACCTCAATTTGGTCTGCATACTCGTTGATACATAACCCAGAAATTATCAAACAAATCCATATTGAAAATATTGAAGCTGGAGCTGATGTAATTACAACATCTAACTATCAAGCAACTCCAGAGCTATTAAAAAGAGAGCCTTCAGCGCCTTCATATGACGATTTAGCAAAGCGTGCATTAGAGTTATGCCAAGAAGCTGTGAGCGAGACGAATTCAAGTACAAAGATAGCGGGGTGCTTTCCTCCCATCCATGTAACTTTCAGACCAGATCTTAGTTCAAAAGAGAAAACTCTCAGAAAGTTTTATTCAACACTGGGTGAAATCTATAAAGATAATACAGATATTATTATATGTGAAACAATGGCTTCGATTTATGAAGGTGTTATAGCAGGTTCTGTTGCTAAAGATTTTTCTAACAGGGTTTGGCTGAGTTGGACAACTAGAGGCAACAAACTTAATAGACTTCCTAGTACAGAACTTTTAGAGGATGCTCTTCTAAAAGGAAATGATATTGGTGTCGAATGTCAGCTTGTTAATTGCATTCATGCAGATACAGCATCTCTTGCTATAGATAAATTTAAGGATGTAGATAACTTTGGAATATATGCAAACTCTTCAATTTACAAGAAAAACAAATTAGAAGGTTTTGTAAGCGATGCGGATGAATGGCATTATCATAATCATCAGCCTATCGATCATATTGAATACAAAAAATATGTCCAAGAATGGGTTGATAATGGGGCATTTGTTATAGGTGGTTGCTGCAGAACAACGACCAGCCATATAAAAGAAATAAAAAAAATAGTTGATAAAATATGAAGCAAATAATAGCAATTGGTGGCGGTGGTTTTGGAAGAGTGATAAAAGATTTAAAAATTGAAAAATATATTAAATCTCAGTCTAGTAAACCCAATCCTAAGATTTGTTTTATACCCACAGCTACAGGTGATGATCAAGGTTATATAGATAATTTTTATAAAGCTTTTAACGAACTTGGATGTGAAACATCTCATATTAATTTTTTTAAAAGAACCATTGATTTAAAATCTCATATTCTTAACCAAGATATTATTTATGTAGGGGGCGGAAATACCAAAAGTATGCTTGCTGTCTGGAAAGAGTGGGGCTTGGATTTAATTCTAGAAGAGGCATATCAAGAAGGCATTATCATGAGTGGTGTTAGTGCAGGAGCAATTTGTTGGTTTAAAAAAGGAATAACTGACTCATGGGCAGATCATCAAGCAACAATAGACTGCTTGGGTTTTGTTGAAGGTATATGTTGTCCACATTATGACGAAGAACCAGAAAGAATCCCCTATGTAAAGGATATTTTAACTAACAAAAAAATTGATTCATGTTTAGCAATTGAGGGGTATACAGCACTTCATTTAATAGATGATAAGCCAGCTTATAGTGTGAGTTTTGGCGATAAAGAAACGAATTGCCATCAGGTGGTTTATACAAACAATATTGTTGACCACACTAGTATAAAAAATACTGTTAAGATTAATTTATGAAAGTAGAAAATATTCTCTTAAGTATTCTTGGTTTAGTAATGGCTATTTTGGCATTAGGCTGGTTGATATCTCCAGAAACCTCAGCCAATTCACTGGATATGATTTTACTTGAAGGAAAGGGCAGAAATACTCAAATCAGAGACTTTACTGCACTGTTTTTAGGAACGTCAATAATGTGTTTTTTATCTTTAATTACTCGGCAGTATCAATGGGTTATGTCTGCAGGAATAATCTACATTATAATGATTGCTGTATCAGTGCTATCAAGTTTTTATCACGAATCAATAATCTCACATCAATCACTAGTAGCAGAGTTAATATTTGCAATTATGTCTATATCTTCAGCTTTATTATTAAAATTTAAATAATTAGAGGTTTGTAACAAAATTATCTATTTCTATATCAGGAACCTTTTTATTTTTTCCAGTATTAGTCCCAATATATAAAAATCCTAAAATTTCTTGACTCTTATTAAGGCCCAGTGCTTTGGCAACAAAGGGATTAAAAGCTAATTTTCCAGTTCTCCAAATAGCCCCATACCCCATTGCATTTAGTGCCAACATTATATTTTGGGCCGCTGCAGCCGTTGATAGCTTTTGTTCAATCGCAGGTACCTTTGGGTGCTCTTTAAAAGTATTAACTAAAATTATAATCATTGGAGCCCTATATGGAGCATCCTTGTATTTTATAGCTGTTGTTTCAGGAATATCTGGATTAGAAATAGCATATTGCTCAAAAATATTTGATAACTTAGAAAGACCATCATCTTTTACTTCTATAAAGCTGCTTGGTCTAAGCCAGGCATGATCAGGGGCTCTAAGAGCTGCCTTATAGGCAGTAGTCATTTCTTCGGGACTAGGGTGAGGCAAAGAGAGTTCTCTTGAGGAGACTCTATTTAGTATATTATCTAATGCTTCCATTTATTTTTATTTTATAAGAGTTAAGATAGGATAAATCACATATTTAAATAAAGGAATACAGAATGGGATATCAACTAGGAATAATACTTGTTTTGGTTGTTGTAGCTATATTAATTTCAAAGAAATTTATAAAAAAAGATTCTGATAATGATCAGTTAATCTATGAAGATGAAATGAGCACAGAAGAGCTTAACGACATAGATAAAGAGCTTGATTAGAAAGCTATTTATCTAATTCTTTTTCAAAAGACCTAAATAACTCTTTGCATGCAAATATTGTTATCACTGAAAATGGTAATCCAAATATAACAACAGCAGTTTGAAGAGCTCCAAGTCCACCAGCCTGCAATAATACCGCAGCAACAACTCCCAATAAAATAGCCCATGTGATTCTAGAAATTAATGGGGAATCGCTACTTATATCTATATGTTTCTTTGATGAAAGCATTGATGCAACTAAAGCACCTGAATCAGATGAAGTCACAAAGAAAGTCACTATTAAAATTAAAGAAATTATAGAAAGTGGCTTTGCAAATGACAGTGAGTCAAACAAAACAAAAAGAGCAGTACTTGCATTGCCGCTAACCGCAGCACTAATGTCACCAATTCCATTTAATACTAAATAAATCGCAGCGTTACCAAAAACTCCCATCCAAATAAATACTATTAATGATGGAACAACAAGAACACCAATAACAAATTCTTTTATAGTTCTTCCATATGAAATTCTTGCTATAAAGAGAGAAACGAAAGGTGCCCAGGCAAACCACCAAGTGAAGTAAAATAAGGTATAACCATTTTGATATACAGAGCTATTATAAGCCTCTGTCCAAGTTGACAATTGAATTAACTGATTTAAGTACACCCCGGCATTCTGAACCATTGCATTTAATATAAATACGGTTGGGCCTAGTAACAAAACTAAAACTAACAAACAAATAGCTATGAGCATATTCATTTGAGATAGTCTTTTGATACCAACATCAAGACCAAGACAGACGCTAATAAGGCCAATGATTGTTATTATTACAATAATTATAAATTCATTAATTTGTATATCAAAAACATATTGAAGACCACCATTAATTTGTGAGGCCCCAAGTCCCAGAGATGTTGCTATACCAATAACTGTTGTAAGAATTGCAATAATATCAATTGATGCTGATAGTATTTTATTATTTTCAACTTTAGTTCCAAGGAGTGAGCTAACTCTAAAAGCCTTATTGTTATTGTAAGAAGCAAAGGCAAAACATAATCCCAAGGCTGCATAAATTGCCCAGCCATGAAGACCCCAATGAAGGTTGGTTAAACTTAGTGCCTTACCTGCATTATAGGAAAGATCTCCAGGTATCATTTCTGGATAGTCGTTAAGGTTTCCTATAGGTTCTGCAACACCATAAAATAATAAACCAATACCTAATCCTGCGCTAAAAAGCATAGCTATCCAATTAGTATAAGTGTAAGCAGGCACGGCATTAGCACCGCCTAGCCTTATTTCGCTATACCTTGTAAAGGTTAGATAAATTGTAAAAATTAAAAAACCATTAGCTACTAAAATAATAAACCAACCCAGGTATTCAGACAGAAGAAGCTGTGTTTGTGCAAACAGTGCTGCAGAGGCTGGCTGATTGAAATAAACCAATCCAGTTATCAGTGTTAGTAAAAAAACAGACGAAAGAAACCTAGGTTTATTAATATTATTCATAGTTTAATTTTTAAATTTTTTAGATATTTAATATTTAGTGAAACATAAAAAATTTTATTTTTCTATATGAGTCTCTATAGACCATTTAAATAATTATGCATTTTGGTTATATATAAAGAACAAAATTGCATATTCAAATAAGACATAATTTGCATACCTAACTCAAACTGTTATGATAGATTCAAGACCATTTTACTGAAATTGCTGGTCTATAAACAAAGCTAAACTTCTCTGATAACATTAGGGGTTTATCTTTTTTTATTTAGCAATTTAAATAAATAAATAAAGGAATAATTTGTTATGTTAAATTACAAG